>Ga0308165_1000067_pt1 | contig 277687 bp, 259 predicted proteins | sample PhyWR2_FD_201032 | JGI IMG/M metagenome (GOLD analysis project Ga0308165, IMG submission 201032) | Phyllosphere microbial communities from UC Gill Tract Community Farm, Albany, California, United States - DLSLW.R2 | ecosystem: Host-associated > Plants > Phyllosphere > Unclassified | place... | reverse complement strand
TCACCAAGGCTGGTGTATAAACGGTTGGCAATACGTTGTGCTAGTTCCGGGGTGGCGTTACCAGCAAAAAGCTTCATATCAGGCACGAGAAGAACCTCAGGCTTGCGTCCAGGGAAGACATTGGCTTATGGCACCACCGGGCGGTGAGCGATGCCACAGCATTATGCTTACGAGAAAAAATACTTCGGTACATCTTTACAACCAATACTACGAAAATCTTGGCTCTGTTACAGAGTGAGAGGCTGGCAAAGAACAGACACGGGAAACGGGACCGTGACGCTCTACGCTTTGCCTGCTGCTCTCAGCCATTCTTCGCGGAAACGGTGCAGGGGAGAGACGTTGACGCCCTTAGCTACAAACCCGGTGACCGACGATGGAATCTGATCCAAAACCTGACGGGCTTCATGCTCGGTCGCAAACTCGGCGAAAACGCAAGCACCCGTGCCCGTCATACGTGACGGCGCGTATTCTAACAGCCAAGAAACAAGCTGTTCAACCTCGCAAAAACGTTTTATCGCAATCGGTTGGCAATCATTTGTCCACGCTGTGCTTAAAAGCACATTTATCGGACGTTTTGGCGTGTCGCGGGTTAATTCAGCATCGCCAAAAATCATCGGGGTTGGGATATGGACACCCGGATGCGCCACCAAATACCATTTCTCTTCCGGTTCGACGGGTTGCAGTATCTCGCCAATGCCTTCGGCAAAGGCGGCATGGCCCATCACGAACACCGGCACATCTGCGCCTAAGGTAACACCTAATGCCGCCAGTTGCTCATCAGACAGGCCACACTCCCACAGGGTATTCAGTGCCACCAACACCGTCGCGGCGTTAGAAGAACCGCCGCCCAGTCCGCCGCCCATCGGGATGCGTTTGACAAGCGAGATATCTGCGCCAAGCAGGCAGTTTGCGTGACGTTGTAACAAATGCGCCGCGCGAACCACCAGATTGTCTTCGTCAGCCACGCCGTCAACGGGCGTCGTCAGGACTATCTGCCCGTCGTTGCGCGGCGTGAAAGAGAGGCTGTCGCCGTAATCGACGAACTGAAAAAGGGTTTGCAGTTCGTGATAGCCGTTGGCGCGCTGGCCGGTTATATAAAGGAATAAATTGAGTTTAGCCGGAGAAGGCCACAATTGCGTCATCTCAGTTTAAGGTCCAGCTGTCCATTTTCAATTTGATGCGTTGGTCGCCTTCGGTCATTTCAAGGCGATTCGGCAATGATGGGATCACGTCATCGCTGTAGCTCTGATACACCACGGTGCCTTGTTGGCCGTTTTGGCTGTAGTTAACTTTGGACAGGCGGTATTGGCTGTCGAGGGTGAAATCACTCTCATCGCCCGGCAGGCCTAGCATCCACAGACGCAGGTTAGCCAGCGGAATCGACATGCCGGTCAGCTTCTGAATCATCTCATCAGGGTTGTTGCTGGTGTACTTCTTGCCTTCATTATTAGTCAACTGAGCGACGCCGCTCTGCACTTTCAGCTCCATCTCGGTGCTGCCGAGTGGGTTAGTCAGCAACAGGCGGTAGTTGTCACGCGTGTATTGCTGCCAGAAGAAGCGGGCATAAACTTTTTGTTTATCTGAGATATAGGCGAAGGAGCCACGCGTTTGATAGTGCTCTAACTGCTTGATTTTCGCCTCATGGTCGCGCCACTGTGGGGACGTCGGACTGGTCGCCGGACCCTTAGGAGCATTGATGGAACAGGCGGCAAGCACCAGGCTTGCAAGAGGAAGAAGACGAACTAAGTGAGCTTTACGCATTGGCATAACAGATTAAATCCTTGGGTGCTGAGGCAAAGTGCCTGGGCAAATTCGGCGATGGTCAGTTTAGCATACTGACGTCGAGCACGTTAGCCACTGAGAATGACCGGAATTTTTTCAAGAAAAAAGAGTAGCCCTTGATAGATCATGGCTATCATTGATATTGAAGTACCAAAAGAGCGGATGCAGTAAGCTCGAAGTCATCAAAATCGTCTGTTGCTTCAACAACTTTAACGGATAATGCTGCTTTGCTTTTATTGATCCGGCTCATCTTGTAGAATGCGCCACAGACGTAAACCCATACCAACATAAGTATTACTCGAAAAACGCTTCCTTATGACCCTGCTTGCATTAGGTATCAATCACAAAACCGCACCGGTTTCTTTGCGTGAACGGGTAACTTTTTCTCCCGAGACCATTGAACAGGCGCTCTCTAGTCTGCTCCAGCAACCCCTGGTGCAGGGCGGTGTCGTGTTGTCCACCTGTAACCGAACTGAGCTGTATCTCAGTGTGGAACAACAGGAAAATCTTCAGGAACAGTTGGTTAAATGGTTATGTGACTATCACCATCTCAGTGCTGATGAAGTGCGAAAAAGCCTTTATTGGCATCAGGATAATGACGCCGTCAGCCATCTGATGCGCGTAGCCAGCGGCCTTGATTCGCTGGTCGTCGGTGAGCCACAAATACTAGGTCAGGTGAAAAAAGCCTTCGCCGAGTCCCAACACGGGCAGGCGGTTTCGGGTGAACTTGAGCGCCTGTTCCAAAAATCCTTCTCCGTCGCCAAGCGCGTGCGTACTGAAACCGATATCGGTGCCAGCGCGGTTTCTGTGGCTTTCGCTGCTTGTACTCTGGCTCGACAGATTTTCGAATCCTTGTCTGACGTCAGCGTATTGCTGGTGGGCGCGGGGGAAACTATCGAACTGGTGGCGCGCCATCTGCGTGAACACAAGGTTCGCCACATGATGATTGCCAACCGTACCCGCGAGCGGGCACAGGTGCTGGCAAGCGAAGTGGGCGCTGAAGTGATCACCTTGCAAGATATCGACGCCCGTCTGGCCGAAGCTGACATTATTATCAGCTCAACCGCCAGCCCGCTGCCAATCATCGGTAAAGGCATGGTGGAACGCGCGCTGAAAGCTCGCCGCAACCAGCCGATGCTGATGGTGGATATCGCCGTGCCGCGTGATATCGAGCCAGAAGTGGGCAAACTCGCCAACGCCTACCTTTATAGCGTTGATGATTTGCATAGCATTATTCAAAACAATATGGCTCAACGTAAGGCCGCCGCCGTGCAGGCTGAATCTATCGTTGAGCAGGAAAGTTCTAATTTCATGGCGTGGCTGCGATCGCAGGGCGCGGTGGAAATCATTCGTGATTATCGTTCCCGTGCGGATCTCGTCCGTGCCGAAGCAGAAGCCAAAGCGCTGGCTGCCATTGCTCAGGGAGCAGATGTCTCTGCCGTTATTCACGAATTAGCACACAAACTGACTAACCGTCTTATTCACGCACCCACCCGTTCCCTGCAGCAGGCCGCCAGCGATGGCGATGTCGAGCGCTTGCAAATTTTACGCGACAGCCTCGGGCTGGATCAGCAATAGTTCCTATTTATTACAGGGTTAAACACCACGCATGAAGCCTTCTATTGTTGCTAAACTGGAAGTGTTACAAGAGCGCCATGAAGAAGTGCAGGCGATGCTCGGCGACGCAACTGTTATTGCCGACCAAGAAAAATTCCGCAATCTCTCCCGCGAATATGCTCAGCTGAGCGATGTCTCTGCCTGTTTTCTGACCTGGCGTCAGGCACAGGAAGATTTGGCCGCCGCCGAAGAGATGCTTGATGACCCAGAGATGCGCGAAATGGCGCAGGATGAAATCAAAACCTGTAAAGCCACTCTGGAAGAGTTAGAGCAGAAGCTGCAATTGCTGCTGTTGCCAAAAGATCCCGATGACGAACGCAGCTGCTTCCTTGAAATTCGCGCCGGAACCGGTGGCGACGAAGCGGCAATTTTCGCCGGAGATCTGTTCCGTATGTACAGCCGTTACGCTGAAACTCGCCGCTGGCGCGTTGAGATCGTCAGTGCTAACGAAGGCGAGCACGGCGGCTTCAAAGAGGTGATCGCCAAGGTGTCCGGTGAGGGTGCCTATGGCCAGCTGAAGTTTGAATCTGGCGGCCACCGCGTACAGCGCGTGCCGGAGACCGAGTCGCAGGGGCGTATTCACACCTCGGCCTGTACCGTCGCCGTGATGCCAGAAATTCCAGAAGCCGAGCTGCCAGAAATTAACGCCGGTGACCTGAAAATCGACACCTTCCGCTCCTCGGGCGCGGGTGGTCAGCACGTTAACACCACCGACTCAGCCATTCGTATCACCCACTTGCCAACCGGCATCGTGGTTGAGTGTCAGGATGAGCGTTCGCAGCATAAAAACAAAGCCAAAGCGATGTCAGTGCTGGGCGCGCGTATTCGCGCTGCCGAGATGTCCAAGCGTCAGGCAGAAGAGGCGTCCACTCGCCGTAACCTGTTGGGCAGCGGCGACCGCTCCGACCGTAACCGCACTTACAACTTCCCGCAGGGTCGCGTGACCGACCACCGCATCAACCTGACCATTTACCGTCTGGATGAAGTGATGGAAGGTAAACTGGACACCCTGATCCAGCCGATTGTGCAGGAATATCAGGCTGACCAGCTTGCCGCGTTGTCCGAGCAGGAATAATGGACTTCCAACATTGGTTGCGTGACGCCACCCGTCGCCTGTCGGCGGGTGAAAGCCCCAAGCGGGATGCAGAAATCCTGCTCGGGTTTGTCACCGGCCGGTCGCGTACTTTTATTATGGCCTTTGGCGAAACCTCGCTGACGGCCAGCGAACTTGAACAGCTAGAGGCTCTGCTGGCGCGACGCGAGCAGGGCGAGCCGGTCGCCTATCTGGTGGGTGAGCGTGAGTTTTGGTCACTGCCTCTCTCTGTTTCACCCGCCACGCTGATCCCCCGCCCCGATACTGAATGTCTGGTTGAGCAGGCACTGCTGCGTTTGCCCGCTTCGCCGCAAAAGGCGTTGGATTTGGGAACCGGCACCGGCGCCGTAGCCTTGGCAATTGCCAGCGAACGCCCGGATTGCCAGCTCATCGGCGTCGATTTACAGCCCGAAGCCGTCAAGTTAGCCCAGCATAATGCGCAAAAATTGGCGATAACCAACGCCAGCTTCGTGCAGGGCAGCTGGTTTGCGCCGGTCGGGGGCCAACAGTTTGCCGTCATCGTCAGCAACCCTCCTTATTTAGATGCCGCTGATCCACACTTGGCTGAAGGCGACGTGCGTTTCGAGCCTGCGAGTGCGCTGGTGGCGGACAACGCCGGGTTGGCCGACCTGCAAACGCTGATTGAGCACGCGCCGCAGCATTTACTGCCCGGTGGCTGGCTGCTGCTGGAGCACGGCTGGCAGCAGGCGCAGCAGGTCCAACTGCTGTTTCGTCAGGCGGGCTACCACCAGGTCGCCACGGTAAAAGATTACGGCGGCAATGACCGCGTCAGTCTCGGGCAGTGGCAGGGGGCGTAATGGCCTTTGTTGCTTGATTGCCAGCCCGTAACCCTTAATCCACAAGGAAGTAAAATGTCTGCTTTTTTGGCTTTTAAATACTTGCATATCGCCACCGTCATCCTGAGTATTTTTCTGTTTGTATTACGCTTTTTTTGGAAATCGACAGGTTCTGCTATGCTGCAACAGCGTTGGGTGAAAATTACGCCTCACGCGGTTGATACGCTATTGTTGGTGAGCGGCATCGCACTGCTGATCATTGCTCGACTTTATCCATTCAGCCCACAGACACCTTGGCTGACTGAAAAGCTTTTTGGCGTTATCATCTATATCGCATTGGGGTTTGTTGCACTCAGTAAACGGCCACGTCGGCAAACCACTCGGTGGATTGCGTTTATTCTGGCAATAGGATGCTTAGCCTTGATTGTTAAGCTCGCCTTGACACAAATACCGCTGCTATTGGGATAACTATGAGTACCATTGCTGATTTCGAATTTAACGCCGCGCCGCTCAGCGCCGGTGTCATTCTGGTCACTCAGGCCATTCGCTATGATTTCAATGCGGATGACGTCAGTCGCCAGTTACAGTCGCTGGTTGAAGAGGCTCGCCGGGTCATACCGGAAGATCTCAATCAGGATCAGCAGCTTGAAGTGTTAATTGAGTTGTTTTACCGCACGTGGGGCTTTGGCGGCGCGGGCGGTATCTATCGCCTGTCAGACGCCATTTGGCTCGACAAAGTGCTGGCTTCGCGTCAGGGAACGCCGGTTTCGCTCGGGGTTATCTTCCTGCACATTGCTCACCAGTTGGACCTGCCGCTGATGCCGGTGATTTTCCCGACTCAGCTGATTATGCGAGCCGACTGGCTCGACGAAGAGATGTGGCTGATTAACCCGATTAACGGCGACACGCTGAGTGAACATATTCTGCATGTCTGGCTGAAGGGGAATCTGGGCGTTACCGCCGAGATTGAGGATGATGATTTGGAAGAAGCTGAAAATAACGTCATCGTCAGAAGAATGCTCGACACTCTCAAAGCCGCGCTGATGGAAGAGAAGCAGATGGAGATGGCCCTGCGCGCCAGCGAAACCCTGCTGGAGTTCGATCCAGAAGATCCTTATGAAATTCGTGACCGTGGTTTGATCTACGCGCATTTGGATTGCAATCATGTCGCGCTGTCTGATTTAAATTACTTCGTCGAGCAGTGTCCAGAGGACCCGATTTCCGAAGTGATTAAAGTGCAAATCCACGCGATTGAGCACAAGCAAGTTACCTTGCACTGAGTTAGAATTAGCCGCAGAAAATTAAATAGGCATTTAAATACAGTGCATTACCTGTACAACTGCCCCTGATAGACAATCAATAAGGCCAAAGCATGAAACAAAAAGTGGTTAGCATTAAAGATATCAACGTCGCCAACGACCTGCCATTTGTACTGTTCGGCGGGATGAACGTGCTGGAATCTCGCGATATGGCGATGCGCGTCTGCGAACACTACGTGACCGTGACCCAAAAACTGGGCATTCCTTACGTGTTCAAAGCCTCTTTTGATAAAGCCAACCGCTCATCTATTCATTCTTACCGTGGTCCCGGTCTGGACGAAGGTATGAAGGTTTTCCAAGACCTGAAGCAAGCCTTCGGCGTGAAAATCATCACCGACGTTCATGAAAGCTGGCAGGCACAGCCGGTTTCTGAAGTGGTTGACGTGATCCAGCTGCCAGCCTTCTTGGCTCGCCAGACTGACTTGGTTGAAGCCATGGCGAAGACCGGTGCCGTGATTAACGTAAAAAAACCACAGTTCGTCAGCCCGGGCCAAATGGGTAATATCGTTGAGAAATTCAAAGAAGGCGGCAACGATCAGGTTATTCTTTGCGATCGCGGCAGCAACTTTGGTTATGACAACTTAGTGGTCGACATGCTGGGTATTAACGTGATGATCAACGCCACTGGCGGGCATCCGGTGATTTTCGACGTGACTCACGCCCTGCAAACTCGCGACCCGTTCGGCGCAGCTTCTGGCGGCCGTCGTGCTCAGGTAGCAGAGTTGGCGCGTGCTGGCATGGCGGTAGGTCTGGCAGGTCTGTTCATTGAAGCTCACGAAGACCCGGCTAACGCCAAGTGTGACGGCCCGTCCGCGCTGCCACTGGCTAAACTGGAGCCATTCTTGGTTCAGATGAAAGCCATCGACGACTTGGTGAAAAGCTTCCCCGCTCTCGACACCAGCAAATAAGACTCTGCAATCCGGCGTGGTAATCGCCGGACTTCGGACTAAAAAAGGCGCCTCTGCAAGCAGGGCGCCTTTTTGCTTTTCAGCCTTTATTCATGCTCTATCTCTGGCTGTGCGCAGCTTGAGCATCGGCCAGCGTGCTGTAGAAACTTAAACGCTGGTCGATAGGTTTCACTCCTGCCCGCGCCAAGGTTTTCAGTGGCTGGAAGGGGATATCGGTTATCACCAGCTCAACGTTTTCCGGCAACTCGTCAATGAAGTGTTGCAGAGCACTCAGGCCGCCCGCGTCCAAAATTGCCACGCGGTCCCATACCAGAATAATGCGTTTAGCCTGCAAGCTGCGGGCAGACAGCTCGCCAAACACCCGCTCGGCGGCGGCAAAGAACAGCGGGCCATTGACCCGCCAAACGGCTTCATCGGCGGCAAAATCCCCGGCCACGTCGCTCAGGCGAGTCATCTTGGCGATGCGGCGCATAAACAGCAGCGACGCCAGCACGATGCCCGCCGTAATGGCGATCACCATGTCGAACAGCACGGTGAGGCTCATACAGGTCAGCATCACTAGAATGTCGTCTTTTGGCGCGCGGCGCAGCAGGTTGACCACTTTATGGGCTTCGCTCATGTTCCACGCCACCATCAGCAGCAGCGCCGCCATGGCCGCTAGCGGCAACCATGAGAGCAGCGGGGCGAGCATCAACAGCGCCAGAATCACCAACAGCGAGTGAATAACGGCAGAAACCGGCGACGTGGCTCCGGCGCGCACGTTGGCGGCTGAACGTGCAATCGCCGCAGTAGCGGTGATGCCGCCAAAAAACGGCGTCACGATGTTGCCAATTCCCTGACCGATCAGCTCATTGTTGGAATGGTGCTTTTTGCCGGTCATGCCGTCGAGCACCACGGCGCACAGCAGGGATTCAATCGCGCCCAGCATCGCCATTGAAAACGCGGCAGGTAACAGTGCCTGAACCAAGTCGAGGCTAAAGCCCGAAGTGCCACCAGTGGCGGCCCATGGCAGGGTGAATTGCGGCAAAATAGCCGGAATGCCGCTGCCCTGCGTGCCGTCGGGCAGCAGGTAGTGGAAACGCGAACCGATAGTCGCCACTGAATGGCCGGTTTGCATAAATATCGCCATCACGGCGCAGCCCGCCAGCAATGCAGGAAGATGACCGGGCAGCTTCAACCCGAGCTTTGGCCAGAAAATCAGTACCGCCAGCGTCACGACGCCAATCGCGGCGTCACCTATGTCCAGCGTAGGTATCGCCTGAACCAGTACCAGCAGCTTGCTGAGATAGTGTTCCGGCATGGCTTCCACACTCAGGCCGAAAAAGTCCTTAATCTGCATGGTGGCGATGGTGATACCAATCCCGGAGGTAAAGCCGAGGGTCACCGGCAGTGGAATATATTCAATCAGCCGCCCAAGGCGCAGCACGCCCATCAGCACCAGCATCAGCCCTGACATCAATGTCGCCAGTAGCAGGCCGGATAAGCCATATTGCTGCGAAACCGGGTAGAGGATCACGACAAAGGCCGCCGTTGGCCCGGAGACGCTAAACCGTGAGCCGCCGCAGATGGCAATAATGATCCCGGCGACGGCGGCGGTATAAAGACCGTTTTGCGGAGGCACGCCGCTGCCGATGGCCAGCGCCATAGCCAGAGGAATGGCGATGATGCCGACGGTGACCCCGGCAATGGCGTCTTTTAGCAGACGCTGGGGCGTGTATTTCTCATTGAAGCAGGCGTCTTTTAAGGCGCTAAACAGGCGAAGAGGGCGATTGGCAGAAGTATGCATAACAGCAGGCGTCCATGGCGATGAGGATATTAAGGCGGGAAACAACCCCGTCATCGGCTAAGCAATAAAGATACGCTCTTTTTCTGTAACAGTTATAGATGCAAATCAAGGACAAGGCGGGTGACAAGCTGGATAGTATCCGCCTATTTTTTGTGAGAAAAGTGCCGCTATCGACATAATTTCCTTGGGGGGATATCAGCAAGCTAAGAGTTCATCTATATTCAAGATAAGTCCTTATTTATCTGGATTTATTATTCAGGAACCGCTACTCCCCATGCCCGATTTTACCTCTTTAGGGAAATTATATGCTGATGTTTGCGTCACTTACGCCACGCTCTCCGTCAGCTATTTTATTCTCAGTCGCAGCGAGCCTTTCAGTTCCAATGGCGATATCTGGAAACGCATCGCTTTTGGCCTGATTGCCGGTGTCGCCGCGCTATTTCTTTCCCAAGACCGGCTGATGCTCAACGATAACGTCTATTACAGCTTCGAAATGCTGCCGATGATCTTGGTAACGTTTTTTGGCGGTTGGCTCAGCGGGCTATCGTGTTACGTGCTGCTGTTTGTGCTCAATGGCGGCTATTCGATCAATAATCTGCTGATTGGCTGCATCATGCTCGGGCTGTTTTTATTCCGCGTTTGGCGCCAGCGTAGGCATCGAGTGTTTTACATCACTCTGCTGCTGGTGGGGCTGGCGCGCATTGCGCTGGTGTCGAGCCTTTACGGCATGGTGGTGCCGTGGGCCACGCTGGTGCTCTATCAACTGCTCGCCGCAGGCTGCATGATTTTGTGTTATCACGCGCTGAATTTTAAAGAAATCTACATGAAGAAGGTGTTCGCCATCCGGGTGAAGGCCGCCACCGACCCCCTGACGCAAATCAGCAACCGCGCCAGTCTGGATTACCGCCTCTCCATTCAGCAGACCCATCGCCAAAGCTGTGGGCTGATCATCATTGATATCGACAATTTTAAGCGCGTGAATGACACCCACGGCCATTTGATTGGCGATCGGGTGCTGAGCGACGTCGGGCGCGTGCTGCGCAATGTCACTCGCAGCAAAGACTTTGCCGGGCGTTACGGCGGCGAAGAATTTTTGGTGATCACCGGCGCTTACGAGCCGGAGGCAGTGATGGCGATTGCCGAGCGCCTGCGTCAGGAAATCGAACAGAGCCAAATGATCCTCGAGGATGGCAGCGAGCTGAAGGTTACTGCCTCGGTTGGCGTGTCACTCTATCTGCCGGGAATGCAGATCCGCAAAGCAATAAAACTGGCGGATGAAGCTTTGTATAAAGCCAAGCATCAAGGGAAGAATCAGGTGGTGGCCAGCTCTATTTTGCAGTTTGCGCGGTTGGGGGATAGAGGGCGGAAGAGGTGAAAAAGGCAAGGGCGGGGGGAGAGTACGCTGTGAGAACGGTGCTCAGGGGTGCACTCGGGCCGTCCATGGCCCTCGCCCTGCGGGCAGCCTTCGGCTGTGCAAATTGGCTGTCCTGCCAATTTGTCGAACCGAAGGGTTTTCACCGAGCCATCCCTCAACGAAATAAATAGAAAGGGGCCCTGATTTTCATCAGGGCCCCTTTCTATTTATTTGGCGGTGAGAGAGGGGTTCGAACCCTCGATACGCGTTAGCGTATACACACTTTCCAGGCGTGCTCCTTCAGCCACTCAGACACCTCACCGTAGTCGTTACATCGCTGTGCGGTGCAACGGGGCGCTACTATAGGGAGAGCGGGTCAAAGGGTCAAGCATAATTTGCCGGATTAGGTTTGGATGGTTAAGACGTGGGCAATGTGGGGTAAAACAGGTGCACAAATCGGTGGAAGAACGGTGCTCAGGGGGGCACTCGGGCCGTCCATGGCCCTCGCCCTGCGGGCAGCCTGCGGCTGTGCAAATTTGCTGTCCTGCCAATTTGTCGAACCGAAGGGTTTTCACCGAGCCGCTCCCAACGAATAAATGAAAAGGGCCCTGATTTTCATCAGGGCCCTTTTCATTTATTTGGCGGTGAGAGAGGGGTTCGAACCCTCGATACGCGTTAGCGTATACACACTTTCCAGGCGTGCTCCTTCAGCCACTCAGACACCTCACCGTAAGTCGTTCAACGCCGTAGCGCTGCTGACCGGCGCTAATGTAGGGAAAAGCGCCCTCAGCGTCAACACTCTTTTGCAGGAAAGAGATCGTTTACTCAAAGTTAGAGCAATTTGCTGATTTACAGAGCAAAAATGGCGTTAGGAAGCAGCAAGACGCCTGACTATTAATCTTGCTTATGATCTCAGGTGGGTTATTAGCGATGCTTGGAAAAAGAACAATTATCAGGCAAACGATTTTAAGACGAACTAAATAACAAAATTATGTTGGGAAAAAACGCGGTGACGGGAGTATAACAACGCCCCTATTCGGTTATTGCCATATAAAAACCAGCAGTATGAGGGTTCTGGCAGATCTAACTTCTATCAGTACATTCAGTACATTTTTTGTAAGACGGGGTCAAATTTGAGTCAGTTAGAAAACGCGGCGTCGCCGCAGCAGCCTCACCGGTCAAAGATACCGGCGGGCTCGGGGGCTTTATTCTTCATCCAGACCTTTGCCACACTCGGCTTTGCCGTGCTGTATTCCACGCTGGTGCTGTACGCCACAAAACGCCTTGGCTTTAGCGAAGGCAATGCCAACGCCATCATGGGCGTGTTCGGCGCATTCAACTATGGTCTGCACATGTTTGGTGGCTACCTCGGCGGCCGCTACCTGAGTAACCGTAATCTGTTCGTGTTGGGCATGGTGCTGCAAGTCTTCGGCTGCGGCCTGATTGCCATGGAAGGGGTAGAAGGGCTGTACTGGGGACTGGCGATGTTCCTGACCGGCAGCGGGCTGAACGTCACCTGCCTGAACATGATGCTGACTCAGCGCTTTGCGCCAGAAGATGACCGCCGCGAGTCCGCGTTCCTGTGGAACTATGCCGGGATGAACCTCGGCTTCTTCATCGGTTTCGCCGTCGCGGGTTACTACCAGCTGACTGAAAGCTATAAGTCGCTGTTCCTGTTCGCCACCTTGGGCAACGTGCTGGCGATTATCGTCACCCTCTATTACTGGCGCATTCTGGCCGACATCAGCACGCCGCTGCGCGAAGTGAGCCGCAGCGTGTTTATGCGCCGCATGGTGATTGGCTTGGCCGTGCTGGTGGTGCTGGTGCCGATTATCCGCGTGTTGCTGACTCATGCCGAGTTCAGTAGTTACTTCGTGGTGGTGCTGGGCATTATCATCTTCGCCGCCATGGCCTTGCTGACTTTCCGCCATCGCGAACATGATGAACGCCGCCGCATGAAGGCTTACCTGATTCTGGCCCTCGGCTCGCTGGTGTTCTGGACCCTCTATCAGTTGGCGCCAATGGGCCTGATGCTGTTCTCCGAGAACAATATCAACCTGAATGTTTATGGCTTCCAAGTGGCACCTCAGTGGATCCAAGACATTAATACCGTGGTGATTGTGGTCGGCGGCCCGTTGATGGCGCTGTGGTTCAAAAAGCTGCGCCAGCGCGGCTGGAACCTCGACATTCCGCTGCAATTCTCCGCTTCTCTGTTCTGTATCGGTCTGGGCATGCTGGTTCTGCCTTGGGGTATCAGTCTGGCGGGCGGCGACGGTCTGGTGGCCTTTAAATGGATTGTTATCAGCTACATCCTGCAAAGCATCGGTGAGCTGCTTATCTCGCCAATCGGCTACGCGATGATTGGTAAACTGGCTCCGGCGCGCTATCAGGGCGTGATGATGGGCTGCTGGATGATGGTCACCGGCGTTGCCTCGGTGCTGGCAAGCTACGTCTCTGGTCTGATGCCAGAAAACACCGGCAGCACGGCGGCGCTGACCAATCCGGGTTACAGCTCAGTGTTTAGCGCACTGGGTTGGGGCTCGGTGGCCACTGGCGTGGTGCTGATTGTGCTGATCCCACTGCTGCGCCGCCTGATCCAACGCGTTCCGGTGTAATTTGCAGTCATAATTCATCAAATCAATAGATGCCCAACAGGCTCCGATTATAGGGGCCTGTTCTTTTTTGTGTCTATGGGTTGCATCCTGATGATATTCGGGGAAATCTATCAGGGCTTAGGAGGCAACCATGATGAATATAATTTTTTACCACCCTACATTTGACTCGAAACAATGGATTGACGGAATAAGTAAAAGATTGCCACAGGCCAAGGTTCGCGCCTGGACGCGTGGCGACGACCAACCCGCAGACTATGCTCTGGTCTGGCAACCCCCTCATGAAATGCTGGCCCCGCGCACGCAGCTGAAAGGCATCTTTGCCCTCGGTGCCGGTGTGGATGCCATACTGATGCAAGAGCAGCGCAATCCGGGCACGTTACCCGCAGGCGTGCCCTTGATGCGTTTGGAAGACACCGGCATGTCGCTGCAAATGCAGGAGTACACGCTGGCCGCCGTGCTGCGCTATTTCCGCCGAATGGACGAATACCAGCTGTTCCAGCAGCAGAAGCAGTGGCGTCCGCTGGCTCCCCACGAGCATCAGAGCTTTACCATCGGCATTCTGGGCGCGGGCGTGTTAGGCCAAAGCGTGGCTGAGAAGCTGGTGGAGTTGAACTTCCACGTGCGCAGTTGGAGCCGTAGCCCGAAAAATATCGCCGGGGTGCAGAGCTTCGCGGGAGATGAACAGCTGGATGAGTTCGCCAGCGGCTGTAAACTGCTGATCAACCTGCTGCCGAATACGCCGCAGACCGCCGGTATCTTGAATAAAAACCTGTTTGCCACGTTACGTCCGCAGGCATATTTGATTAATATTGCTCGCGGAATGCATCTGGTGGAAGGTGACCTGCTGCGCGCCCTCGACGCGGGCCAAATTGCCGCCGCCACCCTCGACGTATTTGTTGAGGAACCTTTGCCGGGCATGCACCCATTTTGGTCACATCCGCGTGTTAGCATCACGCCTCACATCGCCGCCAACACCTTACCCGAGCAGGCGATGGACAATATTGTTGCCAATATTTTGGCGCTTGAAGAAGGGCGAACGCCGACCGGGCTGGTGGATTTGCAGCGCGGATACTGATTGCCGTCACGCACCAGACTCAAATCTTCTGCCACCCGTTAATCCATCATGGCGAACATCGCCGCCCTGATGGTTCATTGTGAGGAGTTAACATGCCGTATCCCGTTGATTTACACATGCATACCGTTGCTAGCACCCATGCTTACAGCACCTTGCATGACTATATTGATGAAGCCATAGAAAAGGGCATCAAGCTGTTTGCAATTACCGACCACGGCCCGGACATGGCCGATGCGCCGCACTACTGGCACTTTATGAATATGCAGGTGTGGCCGCGACTGGTGAACGGCGTCGGCATTCTGCGCGGCATTGAATCCAACATTAAGAATATTGACGGTGACATCGACTGCACCGGCCCGATGCTCACCGCCATTGACGTGATCATCGCCGGTTTCCACGAGCCGGTAATGCCGCCTTCTGACAAAGAGACCCACACGGCGGCGATGATTGCCGCCATGGCCGGTGGCGAAGTGCATATCATCAGCCATCCGGGCAACCCGCGCTATCCGGTGGACATCCCGGCGATTGCCGCCGCCGCCGCGAAATACAATGTGGCGTTGGAACTGAATAACTCTTCCTTTACCCACTCGCGGGCAGGCAGTGAGCCAAACTGTCGCGCTATTGCGCAGGCGGTGAAAGAGGCGGGCGGCTGGCTGGCGCTGGGTTCAGACTCGCACATTGCCTACTCGCTGGGCGGCTTCGAGCAGTGCGAGCGAATTCTGCGTGAGGTGGATTTCCCAGAAGATCGTATCCTTAACGTTAGCCCGCGCCGTTTCCTCGATTTTCTCGAAAAGCGCGGTCGTCAGCCCATTGCTGAATTAAAGGATCTGTGACATTGTCACGCCCTTTGCTCGCTTTCACTTTTACCTTTGGCTTAACAGGTTGCCGCTATGAATGAATTTTCGATTGTTTGCCGCGTACTCGGCTCGTTGTTTAACCGCTCGCCGCAAGACCCGGTGCTGGCTCCACTGTTTGATTTGATTCAAAAGGGCAAGCTGCAAGAGCACTGGCCGCTGGAGCAGGACGCCTTGCTGACCCGTCTGCGTGAAAGCGCGGACCCACAGGCGCTGGCCGCCGAGTACGACCATCTGTTCGTCGGTGAAAACCGCGCGGTGTCGCCTTATCGCAGCGACTATGTTGAAGGCGCGACTGAGCAAGACGTGCGTGCTTTCCTGCAACAGCGCGGCATGCCTTTGGGAGAGAATCCGGCAGACAGCTTCGGCTCCATGCTGCTGGCTGCTTCTTGGCTGGAAGACCAGTCCGCCGAGGATGAAGTGGGCGCGCAGACCGCGCTGTTTGATGACTATCTGTTCCCGTGGTGCGGTAAGTTCTTGGGCAAAGTCGAAGCCCACGCGACCAGCGGCTTCTACCGCACTTTGTCAGAAATCAGCCGTGAAGCGCTGCAAGCCATGCGCGACGAGCTGGAAGAGTTGGCGGCGTCCGACATCGAGAATGAAGACGACGACGAGCAGTGATCTGCCCGTAGTGGCTTGAAGTCTAAACGCTAAAAACGCAAAAGCCCGGCGGGTGTCACCACTCAGCCGGGCTTTTTTATGGCATTAACTCTGCTTAATCAGTGAAGGGGATAACCAACTCGCCCGGTTTCACTTCAATGCCTTTCGCCAGTTTCTTGGCCATCGCTTCACCCTTACTCTTATCGCCATTCAGCACATAGGCTGGCTTCTGGTCAAAGTAGGATTTCAGCGACTGGTTGAGGTAAGGCATCAAGCCTTTCATCACCGACTGCATCTTCTCTGGCTGGATGGTGTAATCCACCACTTCCATATCTTTCAGATAGATAGCACCCTGTGCTTTATCAAAGCTAGGCTGTGCTTTAAGGGTCAGCGTCATGTCAGCTTTTTGCGGGCCGAACAGCGAGGTGACATCCACGCTGGCGTTGCCCGTCAGCGTCACTTTGCCCGGCTCGGCGCGGCCAATTTGGCTGCTGAGATTGGTCAGGGTAATTTTTGCATCGACCAGTCCCGGAACGCCTAACTGTTTCTGGAAATCATTATGTTTTTGCAAATATTCATTCACTTGCTGCTCACTAAGCGTGTACTGCGTGAGCTGGTTACATCCGGCAAGCAGGCCGGCGAACAGCAGGGCAGCTGCCCCTAAAAATAGCTTTCTCATCTTATCCTCTGTGCGTAATACCGCGTGAACAGCCTAAAGCCATCGCAGCATGGGCTATTTACATGGCGATGCCTATCAGACAACGCTGATTAGCCTAAGTGCTTGGCGCACAGATTAAAAGTCCAAATCGTGCAGTAGAAGAGGCGGAGGAACAGCAGCCGGAAGAGGCTCCGGCTGCCAAGGCGACTAAATCGCCAGACTGGTAAACAGATTGACCTGCGTCTGTTTGGCCATATTGTCGCGATAAGCCTGCACGCGGGAAGGCAGCACCACGCCTTTGACAATCGACAGCGAACGCAGCAGCGGCCACAGGCTGAAGTCATCTTCCGACAGTTCGCCATTTACCGCGTTAGGCTCTTGGATCAGCTCATCCAGCGCGCGCAGGTCATGGCTGATTTTCTTCACCAGACCTTCAGAGTGCTGAAGGTGCTCTTTGAAGTCGCCAATCGACGCCTGCTTTTTCTCAGTGAAATATTTCTTAGCTTCCGGGGTGGCAAACTCCTCCAGCGGGGCCTGCACAAAGCGCGGCAAAAGCAGCTTGGAAGTGTATTCAGACACCTGACGCAGCCAAGCGGCAATCTTCGGGTTGGTCGCCCCGGTCAACAGCGGCTTGCCATCGCTCTTATCAATGAAGTGCACGATATCCATGCTCTCTGGCATAAAACTGCCATCCTGTTTTTGCAGGATAGGCAGTACTTTCTTACCCACCATTGAAATCGGGGTCTTTTCATCGTCATTGGCTAATGCTTTGATTTCAATCGGTATGTTTTTTAGTCCGAAGATCATTCGGGCTTTAACACAGAAGGGGCAATGTTCGTAAATGTAGAGTTTCATAGTGCGGTACTCCTTTAATCCGTGGCGGGCCTACAAGGAACAGCAAAAAGGCCAGCCGTGTGTGACGCCATTAAGGAGTATGGGTAAAGAATAGAGGGAGATCAAACCGCTCTCGGGTGAGAGCGGCGTTTAATCACAGTCAGTTACCGCTAAGCATCGCCGGTTCAATGCGTCGCAGATTGAACTGCCAATAGAGCCCGGTGAGGGTGATCAGGCCAACAATCGCCAGTAAGAACCAAGGCAGCTGAGGCAATTCGAGTGCGCGGCCGGTGTCGTACATCCAGCCGCCGCCGGTATAGCCAATCACGCCGCCGAGAGCCAAACCTAAACGGCTGAAGCCCATATAGCTGCCACGTGCGCGGGCATCGGCCAGCGAAGCTCCCAGCGTTTCGCGCGCCGGTTCGGCAATGATCGAGCCAATGTAGAAAAAGCCAATCAGCATCAGCAGCGGGTTGATAGAGGTCACCATGCCGACCGGCAGCAGGCTGAAGGTCATGATCAACAGGCCGAACATCAAACGTTGCTCGAGGCGAAAACGTTTTTCGCTCCAGCGCGCAATCGGGTAGAGCAAGGTCAGCGACAGCACGGCCTCAATGGCGTACATCCATTTCACCGCCGACGGGCTGCCCGCAATGTCATTCACGGCAATCGGCAGCATTAACATTACCTGCACGGTCAGCATGTAATAGCCGGTCAGGGTCAGCACGTAGGCCACAAAGCGGCGGTCGCGCAGCACGCGCATCATGCCTTCACGCATTGGGGTACGCATGGTGGAAATCCGGTAGGCGGGGAGCAGCCAGGCGTTACAAATCGCCGCCAGCACAAACACTGCGGCCCCGGCCCAGCAGACGTAGTGGAAGTCGTACTGCAACAGCCAACTGCCGATCAAGGCCCCAATAACGGCACCGGCGCTGTCTTGCATCATCAATAAAGAGTAAAAGCGACTACGCTCATGAGGACGGGTGAGTTTAATCACCAGCGCGGTGCGCGGTGGGTCAAACAATGTGCCGCCGAGGCCGGATAAGATGCAGGAGCAGACTAAGATCCACGGTGCGTCGGCCATCGCCATGGTGGCAAAACCCGAGGCGCGCAGCAGCATGCCGGTGACAATCATCGGTTTGGCACCAAAGCGGTCGGCAATCGCGCCGCCAAAGATGCCTAGCCCCTGTTGGGTCAATTGGCGGACGCCCAGTGCTAAGCCGACGGCCATCGCGGCCCAGCCAAGCTGGTCGACAAAGCGAATCGAAATCAGGGGGAATACTAAAAAGAAGCCTAGAATAACCAGTGCATTATCTAATAATAGGAAGTATTTACCCAAGCTCCGAGCTTGCGAGACCAATGACATGCTTCACCTGAAAGGTTATTGGCACCCGATCCGGCAGGTGCTATGAGGGGGGAGGAACTAGGTTCAATTCTGAACCTCAAACGGGCAATTAGATAGGGTGCTATAGATAATATTTTTTTATCGTCAAGCCGCGCTCAGACTGGCAGAATTGACGTTTAATCGGCGGATTATTCATCCGGCTTATGGTTTCCTATCAATACTTCTTATCGACCCATGCGGACTGTGGAGGGAAGGGATGTTTGGCTATAAATCTGCCACACCAAGAGTGCGGCTTACCACTGACCGAATGGTATTGCGTTTAGTTCACGAGCGCGACGCGCACCGTATGGCTGATTACTATGTTGAGAACCGCGCGTTCCTCAAACCTTGGGAGCCGGTGCGTGATGAAAGCCACTGTTATCCTTCCGGCTGGCAGGCGCGTCTTGGGCTGATAACCGAGATGCAAAAGCAGGGAAATGCCTACTATTTCATCCTGTTAGACCCTGATGAAAACCACGTGCAGGGCGTGGCGAACTTTAGCAACGTGCTGCGCGGCTCATTCCACGCCTGTTTTCTCGGCTACTCGTTGGGTGAGAAATGGCAGGGCCAAGGGCTGATGTTTGAAGCGCTGCAATCGCTTATCCGCTACATGCAGCGCCAGCAAAAGATGCACCGCATCATGGCTAACTACATGCCGCACAACCAGCGCAGCGGCGCGTTGCTGCATCGCCTCGGCTTTGAGCGCGAAGGGTATGCGAAAGATTATCTCTTGATCGACGGAAAATGGCAGGATCACATCCTCACCGCTTTGACCTATCAGGATTGGACCGCGTCACGTTAAGGAAGCAGCATGAAACATGAATTAAGTGCCAAAGAGGCCCGCGTGGTGGGCTGTTTGCTGGAAAAACAGCTGACGACGCCAGAACAATATCCCATGTCGCTCAACGGCCTGACCACCGCCTGTAATCAGAAAACCAACCGCGAGCCGGTGATGGAACTGAGCGAAAGCGACGTGCAGCAAACGCTGGATTTACTGCTGCGTAAGCACATCATCCGCACCATCAGCGGCAGCCGCACCATGAAGTACGAGCACCGCTTCTGTAACTCCGAGTTCGGCAATTTGAAGTTCTCTCTGCAGGAAGTGGCCGTGGTCACCACTCTGCTGCTACGCGGCGCACAGACGCCGGGTGAGCTGCGTACCCGTACCAACCGCCTGCATGATTTCGCCGATGTCAGCGAAGTTGAGCAAACCCTGACTGCACTCAGCCAGCGCGAAGATGGCCCGTTCTGCGTGCGTCTGGCGCGTGAGCCGGGCAAACGTGAAAGCCGCTACATGCACCTGTTCAGCGGCGAAGTCAGCCATGCAGCGCTCGCTCACGAAGAGGAGCCTTTTAGCGCCTCAGCCGCCGACAGTTCCGAACTGGAAGAACGCGTCGCCGCGCTGGAAAGCGAAGTGGCAGAGTTAAAACAGCGCCTTGAGCATCTACTCGAACGCTTGGCAGACTAGGAGTCGCGCGTGACAAAATTACGTATTGGCGTGGTGGGGTTAGGTGGCATAGCGCAGAAGGCGTATCTGCCAATCCTCAGCCATGCAGAACAATGGACGCTAGCGGGCGGCTTCTCGCCGAATCAGCAAAAAGCACAGGCGGTTTGCGACAGCTATCGCATGAACTGTTTTTCGCGGCTGGACGAGCTGGCGGCGCAGAGTGACGCGGTATTTGTTCACAGCAGCACGGCGAGCCACTTCGAAGTGGTCAGCCAACTGCTCAAGGCCGGGGTGCATGTCTACGTGGATAAGCCACTGGCGGCCGAGCTAGATCAGGCCGAGCAGCTGATTGAACTGGCTGAGAAAACCGGCAAAAGCCTGATGGTAGGGTTCAACCGCCGCTTCGCGCCGCGCTACCGCCAGCTGCATCAGCAGTTACAGCAACAGCCGGCGGCCTCGCTGCGCATGGATAAACACCGTTCCGACAGCGTGGGGCACAACCTGCGTTTCACACTGCTGGATGATTACCTGCACGTGGTGGACACCGCGCTATGGCTGGCGGGCGGCGACGCCAAGCTGCTCAGCGGCCAGATCACGGCCAACGCCGAGCAGCAGATGATTTATGCCGAGCACCATTTCAATTGTAACGGCAGCATCGTCACCACCTCGATGCACCGCCGGGCGGGCAGTTCGCGTGAAACCGTGCAGGCGGTGACCGAGGGCGCGGTCTATCATCTGGCGGATATGAAACAGTGGCAGGAAGAGAAGAGCGACCTGCTGACTCAACTGCCGGTCGCAGGTTGGCAGACCACGCTGGCCCAGCGCGGGTTCGAAGGGGCAATTCACCACTTCATTGAAAGTATCGCCAATCACACCGCGCCGGATACCAGCGGTGAGCAGGGGATTTATGCCCAGCGGCTGATTGAACAGATATTAAAAGGTGACGTTGTCACTATTTAGTGACCGGCGGGTAATATTATATAACAACTGCCAGTAGCTATTGCGTTTCGGATGCGTAGACTATGGCGCACGTTAGAGCTCTGCCAGTTCTTGCCTCCCACGCCTGCTGCCGCAGGCGTGGCTGTTTAGCCGCTGGCAAATAAGAAAATTGATATGAATCTACTGAAATCTTTGGCCGCCGTCAGTTCGATGACGATGTTTTCCCGTGTTTTAGGTTTTGCTCGCGACGCCATTGTCGCGCGGGTGTTTGGGGCAGGAATGGTGACGGATGCCTTCTTTGTGGCATTCAAACTTCCTAACTTGTTGCGCCGTATCTTTGCCGAAGGCGCGTTCTCACAGGCTTTCGTGCCGATCCTTGCTGAGTACAAAACGCAGCAGGGCGAAGAAGCCACTCGCACCTTTATTGCCTACGTTTCTGGCCTGTTGACGCTGGTCTTGGCGGTGGTCACCGTGCTGGGGATGATTGCTGCGCCTTGGGTTATCTACGTCACCGCGCCGGGCTTTGTTGATTCTCCTGACAAATTTGCCTTAACCAGCGCGCTGCTGCGCATCACTTTCCCCTATATTCTGCTTATCTCGCTGGCGTCGTTGGTCGGGGCGATACTCAATACTTGGAACCGTTTTTCCATTCCGGCGTTTGCGCCCACCTTCCTTAACGTCAGCATGATTGGCTTCGCGCTGTTTGCCGCGCCTTACTTCCACCCACCGATTTTAGCGCTGGCGTGGGCGGTGGTGGCCGGGGGCCTGTTGCAACTGGGCTACCAACTGCCGCACTTGAAGAAAATCGGCATGCTGGTGTTGCCGCGCCTGAACCTGAAAGATGCGGGTGTCTGGCGCGTTATGCGCCAAATGGGACCGGCCATTCTCGGGGTGTCCGTCAGCCAAATCTCGCTGATCATTAACACCATTTTTGCCTCCTTCTTGGTGTCTGGCTCAGTGTCGTGGATGTATTACGCTGACCGCCTGATGGAGTTCCCGTCCGGCGTGCTGGGCGTGGCGCTGGGGACTATTTTGCTGCCTTCGCTGGCTCGCAGCTTCTCCAGCGGCAACCATTTGCAGTACAACCGCCTGATGGACTGGGGCCTGCGCCTCTGCTTCCTGCTGGCGCTGCCAAGCTCGGTGGCGCTGGGCATTCTGGCGAAACCTCTGACCGTGGCGCTGTTCCAATACGGTAAATTCACCGCCTTTGATGCTTCTATGACCCAGCGCGCCCTGATTGCTTATTCTGTCGGATTGATGGGGTTAATCGTGGTCAAGGTGCTGGCTCCGGGCTTCTATTCGCGTCAGGATATTAAGACGCCGGTGAAGATTGCCATTATCACGCTGGCGATGACGCAGGTGATGAACTTGGCGTTTATCGGGCCGCTCAAGCATGCCGGTCTGTCGCTGTCGATTGGTCTGGCTGCCTGCCTTAATGCCGCGCTGCTCTACTGGCAGCTGCGCAAACAGGATATCTTCCAGCCACAGCCGGGCTGGCGCATCTTCCTGATCAAACTGTTTGTGGCGGTACTGGCAATGTCTGCCGCGCTGCTTGGCATGATGTACGTGATGCCTGCGTGGGACGTTGGCGGCATGGCTTATCGACTGGCGCGCCTGATGGCGGTGGTCGTGGTCGGGGTGATTGCCTACTTCGGCGTGCTGGGGCTGTTGGGCTTCCGCGTCAAAGAATTCGCCCGCCGTCTGGATTGATTTCCAGCCAGCCAATAACCAAGCAATAACAAAAAGGCCAGCATCAGATGCTGGCCTTTTTTATGGCGTTGAAAACGCGAGAATTACATGCGTTCTACGGTTTCAATACCCAAGGTATCCAGACCGGTTTTCAGCGTTCTTTGGGTCAGCAGAGCCAGTTTCAGGCGGCTTTGACGGCTGGTTTCGTCGGCAGCGTTAAGGATTGGGCAGTGCTCGTAGAAGCTAGAGAATAGGCCAGCCACGTCGTACAGGTAAGCACACATGGTGTGCGGCGTGCCTTCGCGCGCCACGGTGGTCAGCACTTCTTCGAATTGCAGCAGGCGAGTAGCCAGCAGGGCTTCGCGCTCTTCGCTGATAACAATCGGCTGAGTCAGGCTGTTAACGTCGATATCCGCACGCTTGAAGATAGACGCCACGCGGGTGTAAGCATACTGCATATAAGGCGCGGTATTGCCTTCGAAGGCCAGCATGTTGTCCCAGTCGAAGATGTAGTCGGTGGTGCGGCTTTTCGACAGGTCAGCGTATTTGATGGCGCCGATGCCCACGGCGTTAACCAGATTTTCCAGCTCTTCGCCGCCCAGTTCTGGGTTCTTCTCGGTGATCAGCTTGCGCGCGCGCTCAATGGCTTCGTCCAGCAGTTCAGACAGCTTAATAGTGCCGCCAGCACGGGTTTTGAACGGCTTGCCGTCCTTGCCCAGCATCATGCCGAACATGTGGTGCTCTAATGGCACCGACTCTGGCACATAACCGGCTTTACGCACGATGGTCCAAGCCTGCATCAGGTGCTGGTGCTGGCGGGAGTCGATGTAGTAAAGCACGCGGTCTGCGCCAAGGGTTTCGTAACGGTATTTCGCACAGGCGATATCCGTGGTGGTGTACAGGTAGCCGCCATCCTTCTTACGGATGATGACGCCCATAGGCTCACCTTCTTTGTTCTTATATTCGTCGAGATATACCACCACCGCGCCTTCGCTATCTACCGCCAGACCTTTCTCTTGCAGGTCAGACACGATGCCCGGCAGCATGTCGTTGTACAGGCTTTCGCCCATGACGTCGTCGCGAGTCAGGGTGACATTCAGACGGTCATAGGTGATCTGGTTTTGTGCCATGGTGACATCAACCAGCTTGCGCCACATCTGGCGGCAATACTCGTCGCCGCCTTGCAGCTTGACCACGTAATTACGCGCACGAACGGCGAACTCTTCATCTTCGTCATAGTTCTTTTTCGCCGCGCGATAGAACTCTTCGAGGTCGGAAAGCTTCATCTCACCGGCGTTCTCGTTCTGCACTTTTTCCAGATAGGCAATCAGCATGCCGAACTGGGTGCCCCAGTCGCCGACGTGGTTGGCGCGGATCACTTTGTGGCCGAGGAATTCGTTGGTACGCGCGGCGGCGTCGCCAATGATGGTGGAACGCACGTGACCGACGTGCATCTCTTTCGCCACGTTCGGCGCAGAGTAGTCGATAACAATGGTTTGCGGCTCAACCGGGGAGATACCCAGTTTGGTATCTTGCAGCGCGTTGTCGGCGTTGGCGGCCACAAAGGCGCGGTCAAGGAAGATATTGATAAAGCCCGGACCGGCAATCTCAACTTTAGAGGCAATTCCGCTCAGGTCTAACAGCTCAACCACTTTCTCTGCCAGTTGTCGTGGGGCCATGCCCAGCTTTTTCGCCACGGACATCACGCCATTCGCCTGATAGTCACCAAATTGCGCTTTGGCAGACTGACGGACTTGCGCTTCGCTATCAGCAGGCGCGCCTGCCGCAGTCAACGCCTGACTGACTTTATCTGAAAGTAGAGCCTGTATATTCACCGAGTTACCTTTTGAATCAATACCCTTCATCCGTGCAGATGAATCTGGGTAGGAGTTTGATGGTTTGCTGTTCACCTAACGCAGATGAACCAAAAATAATGCGTGTTTATATCATATAAGCCCCGCTGCGTCAGTATTGGCGCACGTTTGCCGCACAGCAATCGCGCAGAATGCGGGACGTATCTGGCAACGGCATGAAACCCTGTGTAAATTAGCCGCCGACAGAGATTAACTTTAAGGAAATAGCTACCATGCTGAACATGAAAGATGTCGCCGACCTTGATGATTTAGTGGCCGACATGCCGCGTTTTGTTGCCGCGCTCAGCGCCTTTGCGGAGAAGTTACAGCTCGATTTGTCGGCTTATCATGCTGATCATATTTCATTGCGCTGCCACCAAAACACCACGGCGGAGCGCTGGCGAAAAGGCTTTGAACAGTGCGCGTCGCTGCTCAATGAAACTGAGATCAATGGCCGACCAATCTGCCTCTATTCCCTGAACCAGCCGCTGGAAGTCGGGCCGCTGAGCATTGATTTGATTGAACTGCCTTATCCGGGCGAGAAGCGCTACCCGCACGAAGGCTGGGAGCATATTGAAATCGTCTTGAGTGGCGGTGAAGAAGGTTTCTATGCCCGGGCGCTGGCTGAGCTGGCCGATGAAGCCCTGACCGCGCCGGGCATTAAACTGAAACAGAGTTCGCCAAAAGGGGAGCACGAGCGTTTGCCGAACCCGACGCTGGCTATCACTGATGGCACGGTGACCATCAAGTTTCATCCGCACAGCCTGCGGGATATCGTCGCCAGCGAAAGAGAGTAAGTTCTAGCCGTTTAAGGTGGCCAGCGCCTGCTCCATTCTCACCAGCGCCTTCTCCAGCAAAGCGCGCTGGCAGCCAAGATTAATGCGCACGAACTTAGGCGCGCCAAAGGCCAGCCCTGAAGTAAAGCCCACCCCGGCATCCACAAAGAAGCGATACGGATTATCCAGCGGCAGGGCGGAGGCATCAATCCAGCCAAGATAGGTGCCTTCAATCGGCAACATCCGCAGGCCCGGCATGGCATTGATCCTTTGTGTCGCGAGCTGCTGATTGCCACGCAGGTAAGCCAGCTGCTGCTCCAGCCACGCGTCGCCGTGCTTGTAAGCAGCAGTGGCGGCAACATAGGCTAAAATATTGACGTGCGGCACGATGCCTTCGGCGGTTTGTTCGAACTTTCTGCGCAGTTCGGCATTAGGGATAATCGCCATCGACGCACCGAGTCCTGCCAGATTGAAGGTTTTCGAGGGTGACATCAGCGTGATGCTGCGCTGCGCGGCGTCCTCGCTCAGCGACGCAAAAGGAATATGCTTCGCCTGCGGGTCGAGCAGCAGGTCGCAGTGAATTTCATCGCTGCAGACCACTAAGTCATGCTGTTGGGCAAAGGCAAGTTGCTGCATTAACTCATCGCGACGATAGACCGTGCCGCCGGGATTGTAAGGGTTGCACAGCATGAGCAGCCGTTCGCCACCGTCCATTTTCAGCTCAGGAGAGCTAAAGTCAGCCACCCAGCGCTGATCAACTTCTTTCACCGGAATGCTTTTATAGTGGCGGCCTTCCGACCCTGCGGCCTGAATAAAAGGTGGGTAGATAGGTGAAGGCAGCAGGCTGGTTTGCTGGTGGTTCACTGTGGCACGCACCGCGACATTCAGGCCGCAAACCAGACCGGGCAGGGAAACAATCCATTCAGGTTTAATATTCCATTGATAACGCTTATTGGCGCGCTCAATAAAGAGTTCGATCAATTCAGGGGGCGTGAAGCCGTAGCCGAAAACGCCTTCGGCGACGCGCTGTTGCAGTTCAGTCACCACTTCAGGTGGCGAAGCGAAGTCAGTATCTGCGACCCACAGTGGAATGACGTCCTGATTTTTATATTTGTTCCACTTAACGCTATCGCTGTGACTACGGTCTACCCATTGATCAAAATTGAGTGTCATAGTTAGCCTTCCAAAGCAGGCAATTGGGCGGGAGTGCTCATGCTAAAGCCTACGCGACATGGCCCGCTACAGACAAGTGTTGTAGCATGATGCCGTAATCAGGAGAGATCACATGACTAAGTTAGAAGTGTGTTGTTATAGCGTGGACTGTGCGTTAACGGCAGAGCAGGCCGGCGCTGACCGGGTTGAGTTGTGTGCCAGCCAGGCCGACGGTGGCGTTACGCCAAGTTTCGGCACGTTAAAACTGGCCAGAGAGCAGGTCACTATCCCCGTACATCCGATTGTGCGTCCACGGGGCGGCGATTTTTGCTACAGCCAGAGTGAGTTTAATGTTCTGAAAAGCGACGTCGCCTGTATTCGCGATCTCGGCTTCCCCGGCGTCGTGGTCGGCATTCTGGATGAAGAAGGCCACATTGATATGCCAAAAATGTGGGAGGTGATGGCACTGTGCGGCAGCATGGCAGTGACTTTCCATCGCGCTTTCGACATGTGTCTGAATCCGAAGGTGGCGCTAGAGCAACTCACCCAACTGGGCGTGGCGCGCATTCTCACTTCGGGCCAGCAACAGAATGCCGAAGTCGGATTACCGATGCTTCGGGAACTCAACGAGCTAAGCCGTGGTCCTATTATTATGGCCGGTGCGGGTGTTCGTCTGACTAACTTGCAGAAGTTTATCGACATCGGTTTGAGCGAGCTGCACAGCTCGGCCGGGCGTCAGGTTCCATCGCAGATGCGCTACCGCAAGGCGGGAGTGACCATGAGTTCTGATACCGATTTTGACGAATTTAGTCGTTACTGCGTGGATGGCGATATCGTGGCTGCGATGAAAACGGCATTAGAATTTGGCGACGAGATGTCCCGCACGGCGTAACAGTCCAAAATTGCCGTGCAAAGAGAAGGGCGAACTCTTTGCACCTCAGATTTAACCGGGCCTAACGGCCCTTATTGCGTCGCCCTGCGCAAGTACCAAGCCCCGTCACATTGGCGGGGCTTTTTTTATCCTGCGTTTGACCCATTCCACCCGATCGGCGTTCAATCATAAGCACAATTTAACCATAAGATCTTTAAGTGCGTTTTCTGATTGGCGCTATCGCTATTCTTCGCGGCATTGGCTATCTTTATAGGATGGAATGTTCACTTGCTGGAGATTGCAATAGGCATAGTCCTAATGCACAACAATATGCCGGATATGCAAATTTATTGCGAAAACTGTGGGTCAGACAGATTTACGGTGAGCAAAACCAAACCGATGGATTTGGCGGTGAAATCGCTGATTTGTCGCGCCTGTGGGACACCCACTCGGGCTGACACTATCGTGGTGTACACCGAGCATACCTGGATAAGCCAGACTCCAATTAATGAAGTGGATGATGATTTCTCAAGGCGATCGATGTAGCTGTGCTGCATGATGCAAAATTCAAAAATGGCGGATAATTCCGCCATTTTTTATGCCTGCTATGTGCCGTTTTCGGCCTGTTTCACCTTTGAATTAAGGCTTGTTGGCGATCAGCAGAGCGCGCCTTGGGGCCGGGTAGCCTTCAATGGTTTTGGTGGGATCGTTAGGATCAAGGAATTCAGCCAGAGATTCGCTGGTCATCCACGGCGTACGGCGCTGCTCGTCCAGCGTGGTCACGCTGACATCGGCAATGCGCACGTTCACAAATCCACACTTGATCAACCAGCCTTTCAACGCCTCGGCGGAAGGGATGAAATAGATATTGTTCATCTGGGCATAACGGTCGCCCGGCACCAGCACTTGTTGGCTATCGCCTTCAACCACCAGCGTTTCCAGCACCAGTTCGCCACCATTCACCAACTGGTTTTTCAGCTGATATAAATGGTCCAGCGGCGAGCGGCGGTGGTACAGCACGCCCATTGAGAAGACGGTGTCGAAGGCGTTCAGCTCCGGCAACTGCTCAATACCCAGTGGCAGAAGGTGAGCGCGCTGGTCGCCGCCCAGCAATTTACGCACGGCTTCGAACTGGCAGAGGAACAGCTGCATAGGGTCGATGCCCACCGCCAGATGTGCACCCGCGCCAATCATGCGCCACATGTGATAGCCACTGCCGCAGCCGACGTCGAGAATAGTGCGACCGGCCAGCGAGGAGATATGCGGCAAGACGCGATCCCACTTCCAGTCGGAGCGCCATTCGGTGTCGATTTCCACGTCATACAGGGAAAACGGCCCTTTGCGCCAAGGCATCAGGTTGCGCAGCAGGTTTTCAATGCCTTCGCGCTGGCCCTGAGGCAGAGGTTCCAGCATGTTGGCCGTCACGCTGTGCAGTAAGTCGAGCTTCTCCGGCTGGAGCAGCGGCAGGCGATCCACCGCGTTGAACCACATTTTGAATTTGCCGTGCAGCGACTCTTTTTGCCACGCGGTCAGCTGCGATGGCAGGGTGTTCAGCCACGGGCTTAGCGGGCCTTTGGCGATGCGCTGGTAGAAGTCACCAAACTCAATCATTTGGCGTCTCCCGCTTTCAGGGCAATCAGCGAGCCGAAGTTAAAGCATTGGAACCACACTTCTGAGTGCTCGAAACCGGCCTGCTTCAAGCGTGCTTTGTGGGTTTCCACCGAGTCGGTCAACATGACGTTTTCCAGCATGCTGCGCTTTTGGCTGATTTCCAGCTCGCTGTAGCCGTTGGCGCGCTTGAAGTCGTGGTGCATGTTAAACAGCAGCTCGCCGACGTCTTGGTCTTCGAAACTGAATTTTTCGGACAGCACCAAAGCCGCGCCCGGGCGCATGCCCTGATACACCTGATTCAGCAAGCGCTGGCGATCCGCAGGCTCTAAGAATTGCAGCGTGAAGTTGAGCACTACCATCGAGGCGTTGCTTAGCTCGACGTCGAGGATGTCGGCTTCAATCACTTTTACCGGCGTCTCGGCGCGGAAGGCGTCAATGTGGCGGCGGCAGCGTTCGACCATGGCGGGGGAGTTGTCGACAGCAATAATTTCGCAGCCCGCGACTTTAATATTACGGCGCATCGACAGCGTGGCGGCACCTAACGAGCAGCCAAGGTCATAGACGCGAGAGTCAGGCTGCACGAAGCGTTCGGCCAGCATGCCAATCATCGAAATAATATTTGAATAACCCGGAACGGAGCGTTGGATCATGTCGGGGAAGACTTCCGCGACACGTTCATCAAATGTCCAATCGCCGAGTTTGTCTATCGGTGCAGAAAAAAGAGTATCTTGCTTAGCCATAGTACGAAGTCAGACCAAAGATTGAGGGAGCGTAATTTTGAGGGCAGATTTTAGCAGAGTACGCGTGAGGCAGATACCGGTAAAAACGAGGTATTGCTGAGGCGGAGCGGGGAGGCTGGGGTTCCTCCCCGTAAATGCTGGCTACGGAAATCCGTTATGGCGAGAAACCACTACCAGCGAATATTAAGAAACTGCGACCAGGGTAGATAAAAGGTATTCACTCCTACCATGAGGAGTAAAGCGATATAGGTTGCGGCCATGCCGTTGCGACGCCAACCAAATTCCCGATTTTTTAACCCATAGTAATGACAAAGACGACCGGCAATTAACATCAATCCACAGACGTGAACCATCCAGGCTTCGGCCCCGTTCATCTCCATCATGACCAATAATAAGCAGCCAATCGGTAGATATTCGACGGCGTTGCCGTGTACCCGGATTGCGGTCTGGAGTTCATAGGAGCCGCCGTCGCCGGTGGAAATGCGGTATTGCGTGCGCAAACGAACCACGTCGAATGACAATTTAAGCAGCAATACTGCGGCGAGCACGACATATAACGCGCTGATCATTTTACAACCTCGATATTACAGAGTTGGCTTGGGGACTAAGGCAAATAATCCGCAGAAGCCACTGACAATTTTCGAGGCAATGATAACGAGGTAACATTTCAGTGTCTTGATGAATAACGCAAATCGATAAAAAAAACGCATTAATAGAACAGCTCTCACGCCCGGCGATTTAGAACAAGGAGTCCTGCTCCGGCCAGTCTGGGGCGGGCGGCAGGTCAGGCAGTGTCAGGCGTAACTGCTGCCACAGCTTCTGCGCCTGCTGGGGAGCGTCGCTGCAATCCGGGGTGTGAATAAACAAGTAAGGCTGATGCTCATTGGCCTGCCACTGTTTGAGTTTTTCCACCCAAACATTGAAGAAGCGTTGGTTCTCTTCCAGCACGTCGCCGCCGATAAAACGCACAATCGGGCGCTCGGCGGTGACCAGCGCATGCACCGGCAGCACGGGTTTCTTTCTCTGTGCCTCGCGCACGGCTTCGGTAAGAGGCTTGGCGTGATGCACCGGGCGGCTGTCTAAAATCACCCGGCTGATCCCACGCTGATGCAAACCCTGATTCAGGGCGCGCTCATCTTCCCCTTTAGCGAAGAAATCCAGATGGCGAACTTCCACGCCGTAATCAAAGCCTTTTGGCAAGGCATCCATAAACTGCCACAGCCGGTCTAGGTCACGCGGGGCGAAGGCGCTCGGCAGCTGCAACCATAATTGACCAATGCGCGAGCCGAGTGGTTCTATCACCTGATAAAACTCGGCAATATCTGCCTCGCAGTCGCGCAGCGCGGCCTTGTGGCTAATAAGGGAAGGGAACTTGAAGCAGAAGCGAAAATCTTCCGGGGTCATATCACGCCAGCGCATCACGATTTCAGGCTTCGGCAGAGCATAAAAGGTGGTATTACCCTCGACACAATTGAAGTAGCGGGCGTAATCCGCTAAATCACGCAGGCCGATTTTCCCCCACGCGCTGTGGTTCCACTGTGGCAATCCGATATACATTCGCTGGCATCCCTTAATGAAAACGCCGCCCGTAGGCGGCGTGAAATTTCAATGCTGACCAGACTAACCTTACTGCGGCAGGGCGGCAAGTATCTCGGCGGTAGAACGAACGCGGGAGATGCGCGGGAAGATGTTCTTCACGCTGGACTGGTGGTTATCATTGTCGTGCGCGCTGCACGCATCTTCGGCGATAACCAGCGAGAAGCCCTGTTCCCAAGCGTTACGCGCGGTGGATTCCACGCCAACGTTGGTAGAGATACCGGCCAGCACGATGGTAGTGATGCCGCGACGGCGCAATTGCAGCTCCAGATCCGTACCGTAGAAAGCACCCCATTGGCGTTTCACCACTTGAATGTCGTTGTCGGTGACTTCCAACTGCTCGGGGAATTCCCACCAAACTGCCGGCAGGCCGCCTTCTGGCGCAGGAGACGGGCGATCCACTTCTTGCTTCAGCGCTTCTGCGAAAGTGTCAGACCAACCCACGCGCACCATAACCACTGGCGCGCCCAGTTTGCGAAAACGTTTTGCCAAATCGGTCGAATTATCCAGAACCTGCTGTGCACTGTGCGGGCCACCGGCGAAAGGCAAAATACCTTTCTGTAAGTCGATTAACACCAGCGCGGTTGTTTTTGGGTCAAGTTTCATCGGTTAAGTCTCCCGAAATGTTAAGTGATGACAATAAATATAGAGGGAAATACTTGAATTACTTTGCTAGCTACCTATAAAAAGGCTGGGGCGAGTTTATGCTAAGGCAGCGGCGGAAATGTGCATAATTTTGTTAAATTATGTGTGTTATGAGGTAACGATGGAATTGCGCTAGCTTGGGCGCGTCTTCGCTCTTATCCTCAAGTGGAAATTCCTTTATACTGACCGCCTTTTTTCGAGCTGTAATAAAACTAATTCCGCGCGCCGCAGCCTCTGCGAGCGGGCGACCAGAGTGAATAACCGTTTCCGTACCCTTTGCTGTCAAGCCGGGTAGTGGGATCAAAAGGATACCGTTATGCGTACTGTATATTGTGGGAAACTGAATGCGTCCAACGTGGGCCAGGAAGTAACGTTGTGTGGTTGGGTTAATCGTCGCCGTGATTTAGGCGGTTTAATCTTCATCGATATGCGCGACCGCGAAGGCATTGTTCAAGTTTTCTTCGACCCGGATCAAAGCGCGGCCTATGAGCTGGCTTCCGAACTGCGTAACGAATTCTGTGTACAAATCACCGGTACGGTGCGTGCTCGTCCAGAGAGCCAATTCAACAAAGATATGGCAACGGGTGAAGTAGAAGTGTTCGCCAGCGGCCTGAACATCATCAACCGTTCAGAACCTCTGCCGCTGGACTCTAACCACAACAACACCGAAGAAGCGCGTCTGAAATACCGCTACTTGGATTTGCGCCGCCCGGAAATGGCTAACCGCCTGAAGACTCGTGCGAAAATCACCAGCCTGGTGCGCCGTTTCATGGACACCCATGACTTCCTCGACATCGAAACGCCGATGTTGACCAAAGCCACGCCAGAAGGCGCGCGTGACTATCTGGTGCCAAGCCGCGTACATAAAGGTAAGTTCTACGCGCTGCCGCAGTCTCCGCAGCTGTTCAAACAGTTGCTGATGATGTCCGGCTTCGACCGTTACTACCAGATTGTTAAATGCTTCCGTGACGAAGACTTGCGTGCTGACCGCCAGCCTGAATTTACCCAGATCGACGTCGAAACCTCTTTCATGACCGCCGAGCAAGTGCGTGAAGTGATGGAGAAACTGGCACGCGAGCTGTGGACTGAAGTGAAAGGCGTGGACTTGGGCGACTTCCCAATCATGACCTTCGCAGAAGCTATGCGCCGCTTCGGTTCCGACAAGCCAGACTTGCGTAACCCGATGGAGCTGGTGGACGTTGCTGACCTGCTCAAAGACATCGACTTCAAAGTGTTTTCAGACCCAGCTAATGACCCGAAAGGCCGCGTTGCTGCTCTGCGCGTTCCGGGCGGTGCTCAACTGAGCCGTAAGCAAATTGATGAGTACGCCAAATTTATCGAGATCTATGGCGCGAAAGGCTTGGCTTACATCAAAGTCAACGAAATCGCCAAAGGTCTGGAAGGCATTCAAAGCCCGGTGGCTAAGTTCCTCAATGAAGAGCTGCTGCTGGCGCTGATTGGCCGCACCGGTGCGCAAGATGGCGACATCATCTTCTTCGGCGCAGCCAGCGCGAAAATCGTCACCGACGCTATCGGCGCACTGCGTCTGAAAGTGGGTCGCGACCTGAAAATTACTAAAGAAGACAGCTGGGCACCGCTGTGGGTCATCGACTTCCCAATGTTCGAAGACACCGACGAAGGCGGCCTGTCTGCCATGCACCACCCGTTCACTGCACCAAAAGAGATGACCGCAGAAGAGCTGGGCGCTAACCCAACTTCCGCAATCGCCAATGCCTACGACATGGTGATCAACGGTTATGAAGTGGGCGGCGGTTCGGTGCGTATTCACCGCAGCGAAATGCAGCAAACCGTGTTCGGCATTCTGGGGATTAACGAGCACGAGCAGCGCGAGAAGTTTGGCTTCCTGCTCGACGCCCTGAAATACGGCACACCGCCACATGCAGGTCTGGCATTCGGCCTTGACCGTCTGGTGATGCTGCTGACCGGCACCGAAAACATTCGTGACGTGATCGCCTTCCCGAAAACTACCGCAGCGGCCTGTCTGATGACCGAAGCCCCAAGCTTCGCTAATCCGGCTTCTCTGTTGGAACTGGGTATCGCCGTTGTCGCGAAGAAAGACGCCTCGAAAGAAGTGAAGTCGGACACAGATTCAGAGAATAACTGATGAGCCATAAGCGTCCTGAGTCGATACTGTGCGTCATCTACGCCAGCAACACCGGCCGGGTGCTCATGCTTCAACGACGGGATGATGCGAATTTTTGGCAGTCGGTTACCGGCAGTCTCGAAGGCGATGAGTCCCCGAAACAAACCGCGCAGCGTGAAGTTTTGGAAGAGGTAGGGATTGATATTGCGGGTGAAAGCCTGCATTTAGTTGACTGCCAACGCTGCGTGGAGTTTGAGCTGTTTGCTCATTTGCGTTATCGCTATGCTCCCGGCGTGACCCGAAACAAAGAACATTGGTTCTGTCTGGCGTTACCCGAAGAGCGGGATGTGGTTATTACCGAGCATCTTGCTTACCAGTGGCTCGACAAACCCGCCGCGGCGGCGTTGACGGTGTCACCGAGTAACCAGCAGGCGATTGAAGAATTTGTAACTATTCAGTCTACGTAGACTATTTGGAGATATTTATGGCAGGTCACAGTAAGTGGGCCAACACTAAGCACCGCAAAGCGGCGCAAGATTCAAAACGCGGCAAAATTTTCACCAAAATTATTCGCGAACTGGTAACAGCTGCCAAACTGGGCGGCGGCGATCCGGGCTCTAACCCGCGTCTGCGCGCGGCTATCGACAAAGCCCTGTCGAACAACATGACTCGCGATACCCTGAACCGCGCCGTAGCGCGTGGCGTGGGCGGCGATGACGACACCAACATGGAAACCATCATTTATGAAGGTTATGGTCCTGGTGGTTCTGCAATCATGGTTGAGTGCCTGAGTGACAACCGCAACCGTACCGTGGCTGAAGTGCGTCATGCCTTCACCAAAACCGGCGGCAACTTGGGTACTGACGGCTCCGTGTCTTACCTGTTCTCCAAGAAAGGGGTTATCTCTTTCGCTCCGGGTCTGGATGAAGATGCCGTGATGGAAGCTGCGCTGGAAGCGGGCGCAGAAGATATCGTTTCTTACGACGATGGCGCGATTGACGTCTTCACCGCGTGGGAAAATCTGGGCGAAGTAAAAGACGCGCTGGAAGCCGCAGGCTACAAAGCGGACTCCGCTGAAGTCTCCATGATCCCATCGACCAAAGCCGATATGGATGCAGAAACTGCACCTAAATTGCTGCGTTTGATCGACATGCTGGAAGATTGTGATGATGTGCAGGAGGTTTACCACAACGGTGAAATCTCCGACGAGATTGCAGAAACTCTGTAATGCTCTTTGCCGCCGGTGGCCCGTTCACCGGCCGGCTATCCGCAGACCCTCTCTGCGGTCTATACTCCCCACTTATGCAAAACGACAACACAAGGCGTTGATTGGCTATGGCTATAATTCTGGGGATTGACCCCGGTTCACGCGTTACCGGCTATGGTATTATCCGCCAGACAGGGCGTCAACTCAGCTATCTCGGCAGCGGCTGTATCCGTACCGTGGTCGACGACATGCCGACCCGTTTGAAGCTGATTTATGCCGGTGTTAGCGAAATCATTACCCAATTCCACCCGGACTTTTTTGCTATCGAATCAGTCTTTATGGCGAAAAACCCTGACTCGGCCCTAAAGCTTGGGCAGGCGCGCGGCGCGGCAATCGTGGCGGCGGTGAATCAGGATTTGCCAGTCTTTGAATACGCCGCGCGGCAGGTGAAACAGACGGTAGTCGGTACAGGTGCCGCCGAGAAGTCGCAGGTGCAGCACATGGTGCGCTCCTTGCTGAAATTGCCCGCCAACCCGCAGGCGGACGCCGCTGATGCCTTGGCAATCGCCATTACCCATTGCCACATGAGCCAAAACGCCATTCGCCTGAGCACAGATAAGCTGCAAATGGCCCGCGGGCGGATGCGTTAGTGAGCTGAATCGCATTGGGCTGGATATTCATCCAGCCTTTTCTATGATATAAACAGCGCAGCATTTTGAAAATATGATCCATAAAGGAAGGTGAAAGTGATAGGTCGACTCAGAGGCGTTATTCTGGAAAAACAGCCGCCACTCGTGCTGTTGGAAACTAACGGCGTGGGCTACGAAGTCCATATGCCAATGACCTGTTTTTACGAATTACCAGATCTGGGTAAAGAAGCTATTATTTTCACGCAGTTTATTGTCCGTGAAGACGCGCAATTACTGTTCGGATTTAACGAAAAACAAGAGCGCGCGCTGTTTCGTGAGTTAATCAAAGTGAACGGCGTCGGGCCAAAGCTGGCTTTGGCTATTCTTTCTGGCATGTCTGCGCAGCAGTTCGTCAGCGCGGTCGAGAAAGAAGAGATCACAGCATTAATTAAATTACCCGGAGTGGGTAAGAAGACCGCAGAGCGCCTCGTGGTCGAAATGAAAGATCGTTTTAAAGGATTAAACGGTGATCTATTTAGTAATCATACTGATATCAGCCTACCGGCATCGTCGTCGCCGACGAAAGAGTCTGATGCAGAAGGCGAAGCGGTCTCAGCGCTGATCTCTCTTGGCTATAAGCCACCAGAGGCCAGCCGCATGATCAGCAAAATCGCCAAGCCGGGTCTGGATTGTGAAACGTTGATTAGAGACGCGTTGCGCGCGGCTCTGTGAGGTAAAAGATGATAGAAGCTGACCGCCTGATTTCGCCTGATGTTATCAGCGAAGAAGAAGTCATCGATCGTGCGATACGCCCGAAGATGCTGTCCGAATATGTCGGTCAGCCTCACGTGCGTTCGCAAATGGAGATATTTATTCAGGCGGCCAAGCAGCGCGGTGATGCATTAGACCACTTGCTGATTTTCGGGCCGCCGGGTTTGGGTAAAACCACGCTGGCCAACATCGTCGCCAACGAAATGGGCGTCAACCTGCGCACCACCTCGGGTCCGGTATTAGAGAAGGCGGGCGACCTTGCCGCCATGCTCACCAACCTCGAACCTCATGACGTGCTGTTCATTGATGAAATCCACCGTCTGTCCCCCGTGGTGGAAGAGATTCTTTATCCGGCGATGGAAGATTACCAGCTAGATATCATGATAGGTGAAGGTCCGGCGGCGCGCTCTATCAAGCTCGACCTGCCGCCGTTTACGCTGGTGGGCGCGACCACTCGCGCAGGCTCGCTGACTTCGCCACTGCGTGACCGTTTCGGCATTGTTCAGCGCCTAGAGTTCTATCAGGTGGCGGACTTGCAGCACATCGTCGGGCGCAGCGCCAGCTGTCTGGGCTTAGAGCTGTCGGAAGAGGGCGCGCACCAGATTGCCCGCCGTTCGCGCGGTACGCCGCGTATTGCTAACCGCCTGCTGCGCCGGGTGCGAGACTTCGCTGAAGTGAAAGGCGATGGCACCATCGGTGGCGACATCGCAACCAGCGCGCTGGACATGCTGGACGTTGATGCCGAAGGTTTTGATTACATGGACCGCAAGCTGCTGCTGGCCATTATCGATAAGTTTACCGGCGGCCCGGTCGGCTTGGATAACCTTGCCGCGGCCATCGGCGAAGAGCGCGAAACTATCGAAGACGTGATTGAACCCTTCCTTATTCAGCAAGGGTTTATTCAGCGCACCCCGCGTGGCCGCATGGCGACTAACCATGCCTATAAGCACTTTGGTATGACACGCGAAGAGTAGAACTGAGCTTTTTGCAATTAACAAAAAAGGACGTCAAGGCGTCCTTTTTTAATGCGTCGAGCTAGCTGTCAGGCGACCTGTTTTTTGCTCAGGCTGAGCATAAACATAATTGCCGCGCTCAGCACCACTGACGGGCCAGCGGGTGTGTCGTAGAAGGCCGAGAAGGCCAGGCCGCCGGAGACGGCCAGAATGCCCACGGCAATAGCGACCAGCGCCATTTGCTCCGGCGTTTTGGCGAAACGGCGGGCGGTGGCGGCAGGAATGATTAGCAAAGAGGTGATGATCAGTGCACCGACAAACTTCATCGCCAGACCAATGGTCAGGGCGGTGACCAGCATCAGCACGATGCGCGAGCGCTGTAGGTTCACGCCGTCAACGTGCGCCAGCTCTGGGCTGATGGTCATCGACAACAGCGAACGCCACTGCCAGCAGAGCACGGCAATCACCACCACCACGCCCACGCCAATCATCCAGATATCACTCAGCGTGACGGACAGCAGATCGCCAAACAGGTAAGCCATTAAGTCGACCCGCACGTTGGACATCAGGCTGACCACCACCAAGCCCAGCGACAGCGCGCTGTGCGCCATAATGCCTAACAGGGTATCGACGGCCAGATGCGGTTTTCGCTCAAGAATAACCAGCAGCAACGCCAGCAGCAGGGTGACGGCAATCACCGCGTAGAAAGGATTGACGTTGAGCAGCAGGCCGAAGGCCACGCCGAGCAGGGAGGCGTGCGCCAGCGTGTCGCCGAAGTAGGACATGCGTCGCCAGACCACAAAGGAGCCAAGCGGGCCCGCGGCCGTCGCCAGCAAAATCCCCGCCAGCCAGCCGGGGAGCAGTAATTCAATCATGCGTCACGGCCTCCACTTTTACGCAAAATAACCTTTCCCTTTAAATCGTGACGGTGGTTGTGATGATGGCGGTAAATAGCCAACTGCTCGGCACCGCGATTGCCAAACATGGCGATAAATTCAGGGTGAGTGGACACCACTTCTGGCGAGCCAGAGCAGCAGATATGCTGGTTAAGACACAGCACTTCGTCGGTTTTCGCCATCACCAGATGCAGGTCGTGGGACACCATCAGCACCGCGCAGCCTAGCTCGCAGCGCAGGTTGTCTATCAGGTTATAGAGCGCGAGTTGACCATTAACATCGACCCCCTGAGTGGGCTCATCCAGCACCAGCAGCTGCGGATTGTTCATCAAGGCACGGGCCAGCAACACACGCTGATTCTCGCCGCCGGAGAGCTTTTGCATCGGCTGATCGAGCAGGTGCGCGGCCTGAACGCGTTTCAGGGCAGGGAGGATGTCGTCGCGCTTCACGCCGGGCTTAAGGCGCATAAAGCGACTGACCGTCAGCGGCATGGTGGCATCAAGATGCAGTTTTTGCGGCACATAGCCGATACGCAGGCCCGGCTCGCGAGTCAGGGTTCCGCTGGTTGGCGGCACCAAGCCCAGCACGACGCGCACCAGAGTGGATTTCCCTGCGCCATTGGGGCCAAGCAGCGTAAGAATTTTACCGGGTTGTAATGTCAGAGAGATATCCGACAGCACGCGTCGATTGCCAAAGGCAACCGAGATTTTATTAAGTGTGGTTAGTGTGGGCATGTCAGTCTTGTCTTGCAGAACAAATCGAATGTTATAATATTGCATTTCCGTGAAAATAACCAGTTTTCACCTTTAAGATGAAGAGGTAATTCCAGATGACAGACCAAAAGAAGACCATTAAACGGATTTTATTAGCGACAAGTTTGCTGAGTGCATGCGCCGTGACTGGCGCTCAGGCTGACGTCGTGGCTTCTGTCCGTCCATTGGGATTTATTGCCTCGGCAATTGCTGACGGCGTGACGCCGACCGAAGTGCTGCTGCCAGACGGCGCCTCGCCACACGATTTCGCGCTGCGCCCTTCAGACCTGAAAAAAATGCGCAGTGCCGACTTAGTGGTGTGGGTCGGCCCGGAAATGGAAGCCTACATGACCAAATCTGCCGCCCAACTGGGGCCAAATCGTCAGGTGGAAATCTCCGCATTGCCGACGGTAAAACCGTTATTGCAGAAAGGTGAAGAAGAGGAAGAGGGGCACGATCACGACCACGCGGACGGCGGTCACGACCATCATCATGGCGAGTACAACATGCACGTTTGGATGTCGCCAGAGATAGCAAAACAGACGGCGATCGCGATCCACGCCAAATTATTGGAACTTATGCCACAAAACAAGGACAAATTAGACGCAAACTTGCGTCAGTTTGAGGACGGCTTGACACAAGTTGACAAAAACCTTGGTAAGATGCTGCAGCCTGTGCAGGGTAAGGGATATTTCGTTTTTCATGATGCCTATGGCTATTTCGAAAAACACTTTGGCCTTTCGCCACTTGGCCACTTTACGGTCAACCCCGAAATCCAACCCGGCGCGCAGCGATTACATCTCATTCGAACTCAGTTGGTTGAGCAGAAAGCAGTCTGTGTTTTTGCTGAGCCACAATTCAGGCCGGCCGTAATTAATGCCGTTGCCCAAGGAACAACAGTGCGTATGGGCACATTGGATCCACTGGGAAGCGGCATCGCATTGGGTAAGGACAGCTATGTGAACTTCCTGTCACAACTGACTAACCAATACGTGAGCTGCCTGAAGTAAGATTAAAAGGACCGTATTAAAGTGCAGCTGATAGCCCGCTCTATCGCTCTGGCGTATAACAACCTTCCACGGCCCCACCGCGTCATGCTGGGGTCGCTTACCGTAGTTACTCTCGCAGTAGCCGTATGGAAACCGTTCGTTTACCACCCAGAACAAAACCCTATCGTTAAACATATCGAACTCGACAGCGAACAAGTGCGTTCGCTGCTCCCCGAAGCCAGTGAACCTATCGACCAGCCGCCGCCTGCGGAAGACATTCCACAAGACGATCTCGACGAAAAAGTGGAATCTGAAACGGGCGTCCACGAGTACGTGGTGTCCACCGGCGATACCTTAAGCAGCATCCTCAACCAGTACGGTATCGATATGTCCGATATCTCCGCGCTGGCTTCTACCAACAGCGATTTGCGTAATTTGAAAGTCGGCCAGCAGCTGTCATGGACGGTCAATGACGACGGCGAATTGCAGCGCGTGGTGTGGGAGAAGTCGCGTCGTGAGACTTACACTTATGACCGTTCCGGCTCCGGCTTCAAAGCCAGTCTGGAGACGCTCAAGGGTGAGTGGCAAGACAGCGTGCTGAAAGGGCGTCTGGACGGCAGTTTTGTCGCCAGTGCCAAAGCTGCCGGGCTGTCCAGCGGTGAAATCAGTGCAGTTGTCAAAGCTTTGCAGTGGCAGTTAGACTTCAAAAAGCTGCGTAAAGGCGATGAGTTCGCGGTGCTGATGTCCCGCGAAGTTCTGGACGGCAAGAGCGAGCAGAGCCACCTGCAGGGCGTGCGTATGCGCAGCAGCGGCAAAGATTATTACGCCATTCGGGCCGAAGACGGTAAGTTCTACGACCGTAATGGTAGCGGCTTAGCCCGCGGTTTCTTACGATTCCCAACCATCAAGCAGTTCCGCGTCTCTTCTAACTTCAACCCGCGTCGTTTGAACCCGGTCACTGGCCGTATCGCGCCGCACCGTGGCGTCGATTTCGCGGTGCCCGTCGGTACGCCGGTATTGGCCGTGGGTGATGGCGAAGTCATGGTGGCGAAAAACGGCGGTGCGGCAGGTAACTACATTGCTATCCGTCACGGCCGCCAGTACATGACGCGCTACATGCACCTGCGCAAAATCCTGGTGAAGCCGGGGCAGAAGATTAAACGTGGTGACCGCATCGCGTTGTCCGGCAACACCGGGCGCTCTACCGGGCCGCACCTGCACTTTGAAATGTGGATTAACCAGTTAGCCGTCAATCCGTTGACTGCTAAGCTGCCGCGTTCAGAAGGGCTGACGGGTAAAGATCGCGCTGACTATCTGGCTACGGTCAAACAAGTTATTCCGCAGTTGAAGCTGAATTAATTCCGCAAATTAGTTTATTTCGGCGTCACGCTGACGTTTCAGGCATGCTTTTAGGGCGTGCCTGAAGCGCTTTTTGCGTCTTTCTGCTCCGACGAGGTGGTGAGTTTCTTTGCAAAATCATGCACTACACTTATCATTGTCCGAATTATTGTTTTAAGAGCTATGTATTCAGAGCCATCTATGCAGCCAGAGAAAAAATCGAACGTCGAATTTATTCCACAATTTCAGAAAGCCTTTTACCATCCGCGTTACTGGGGGGTATGGCTTGGCGTCGGTGCTATGGCCGCAATGGCGTATGTTCCAGTCAAAGTCCGCGACCCGATTCTGGGCAGCCTTGGGCGTCTGGCCGGTAAGTTAGCCAAAGGCGCGCGCCGCCGTGCGCGGATCAATTTGCTCTACTGCATGCCGGAAGTGCCAGAGGCCGAGCGCGAACACATCATTGATGAGATGTTTGCCGCCGCGCCGCAGTCAATGGTGATGATGGCCGAGCTGGCCTGCCGGGCGCCTGAGAAGGTGTTGAGCCGTGTTAAATGGCACGGCAAAGAGATTGTCGACCAGATGCAGGCCGACGGCCAAAACGTCATTTTTCTGGTGCCCCACGGCTGGGCGGTAGATATTCCGGCGATGCTGATGGCCGCCACCGGCCAACCTATGGCCGCCATGTTCCATAACCAGAAAAACCCGCTGACGGATTATCTCTGGAACACCGTGCGTCGTCGCTTTGGCGGCCGGATGCACGCGCGCAATGACGGCATTAAGCCGTTTATCAGTTCGGTGCGTCAGGGGTATTGGGGTTATTACTTGCCGGATCAGGACCACGGCGCGGAGCACAGTGAGTTTGTGGATTTCTTCGCCACCTACAAAGCAACGCTGCCCGCGGTAGGGCGTCTGATGAAGGTTTGCCGCGCGTCCATCGTTCCGCTGTTCCCGGTGTACAACGGCCATGAGCATCGTTTGGATATCTATATTCGCCCGCCAATGGACGATTTAGCCACCGCCGACGACACTCAGATTGCCCGCCGCATGAATGAAGAGGTTGAACTGCTGGTGGGGCCGAACCCCGAGCAGTACACCTGGATCCTCAAGCTGCTGAAAACCCGCAAGCCGGGCGAAGAAGAGCCGTACTCCCGCGACGAGCTTTTCCCTAAGTAAGCTGCCGAGTTAGCTCCCGATAGAACGTAAAAAGGCTGAGATCATCTCAGCCTTTTGCATTCTGCCATTTAACCTCAGTGGGTCGGTTTTTTACGTGAGGTTAAAAACAGGGTGATCAGCAAAGTTCCCGCCACGCCGCTCAGCAGAGTGAACTGGTTGAAACGGGCATTGCCGTCGGCGAAGTAGAGCAGCTTGGCGACCTCAATCCCCAGCGCAAACACTAAGATAGTGATTAGCCCCAGCGCAGCCGCCACCGTGCCTTTACCCACGTTGCTTGAGAACAGCGTCAGGCGATATAACCCAGCGTTGACCAATCCCGAACCCATCGCGTACAGGCCTAAGCCGCCAATCACCCAGCCCCATGCGTGAGCAAAGAAGGTAGCGGCCACGGCGGTGATTGCCAGCCCAACCACGATAGGCACGATGCCTAGCCAGATGGGTGTAGTGACTTTCACCTTGCCGCTAATCTTAGTCAGCAGCAGATTGCCGATGATCAGACCGGCAAAAATCGGCACTTGCAACCAGCCATACTGCAGTGGCGACATGCCCGCGTCCTGAATCAGAATTACCGGCGACTGCGCCACCCACGCCAGCAGCGGCAGGGTGATAAGCCCGATAGACAGTGAACCAAACACCACGCTTTTATTGCCCAGCACCTGCCCGTAATCGGCCAGCAGGCGGCGAAAGGAGAACGGCTGACCGTCGCGCGGCGCGGTCTCCGGCATGCTGCGCCATAAACCCCACCACGCCAGCAGCGACACCAGGGCAAACAGCCTGAACATAGCTTTCCACGGCGCGTAGTGAATAAAAGCCGCGCCCGCCAAAGGCCCGAGCAGCGGCGCGATCAGCGTGACGTTGGCCATCAGCGCCATCAGCTTGATGCTCAAACTTTCATTAAAGGCTTCTTGGATCGCGGCGTAACCCACGGCGCCGATAAAGCACAGGCTCATGCCTTGTAGGAATCGCATCAAAATAAATTGCTCAATGCTTTGGGTCAGCAAGGTGCCGAGGCAGGTGACGACAAAGAAAGCCACGCCGGTGAGTAATACCGGGCGGCGGCCCAGACGATCAGACAGCGGGCCGAGCAGCCATTGCAGCATAATCCCGCCACACAGGTAGGCGGTGAGGGAGGCCGAGACCCAGTCGGCGCTGGCGCTAAAGTCACTGATGACCTGAAGCATGCCCGGCTGGATCATGTCATGGGCGATATAAGTAGCGAATTCGAATAACACCAGCGAGAGCGGGAACAGCCACTGCCGGCGGCCAAGCCGTTCTGCGGGTTGAAACACGGACGACATATCAAGACTCCATACCCAAGGCGATTGGGTCACATTTTCAAGGTTCCAGAAAACTGAAAAACGCGGCCTACTAAGGCCGCGCTGAATAACTGCATAAAACGGTGAACGATCAGTTTTTATAGCGAGCAATCGGGTTGTCGAGGGTTCCGGCGAATTTCAGGTTTTGCGCCGGGTCCGACAGGTTGATCATCTGCTGGTTATTCGCCAGTTGCAGACGGTTGAGGCAAGAGTGGGTGAACTCCGCGCCAAACATGTCGTAGCGGGCAAACTTCTCGGCCAGCTCAGGATATTGCTGCTGGTAGTCATGCACGGTGTCGGCAACCACTTTCCAGAAATCATCGGCAGACATCTGGTTTTGCTCTTCCAAAATGCGCGAGATAAAGCGGAACACCCCGGCGAACACGTCGGTGAAGATAGACAAGACTTTCAACTGCTCAGGCACGTCCACGGCAAGGCGTTTGGCTTTCTCCGGCAGCTTGGCGTCCGGGTTCATCACTGCGATCTCTTCGGCAATGTCCTTCATGTAGGCTTTGACCGGAATGTTGTTTTCAAACAGCAAGATCAGGTTTTCGCCGTGCGGCATAAACACCAAATCATAGTGATAGAAGCAGTGCAGCAGCGGGCTGAGGTAAGCCGTGGTGTAGCGTTTGAGCCAGTCGGCGGCGTCCAACCCTGAAGATTTGATCATCTCGACAATCAGCGCATCGCCGTTAAAGTCAGTGTGCAGCAGCGATGCCATGGTCATCAGGCGCTGGTTAGGCCGCAACCATGCCACCGGGTTTTGACGCCACAGCGCGGCAAACATCTTCTTGTAAGCACTGTCGCCTTTTATCGCATTTTCGAAATAGTGGTTGTGGTAACCGAGCGAGGCCACTTCTTGCAGAATGCTAAAACCGTTGGCTTGCAGATAAGCGTCGTTTTCCACCAATTCGGCCAGCCATTCGTTAATGCCCGGCGTGGTCGCCATGTAGTAAGGCGACAGTCCGCGCATAAAGCCCATGTTCAGGATAGAGAGCGCGGTTTTTACATAGCGATGGGTTGGCTGGCTGGCATTGAAGAAGGTGCGAATCGACTGCTGCGCCAGATAGTCATCTTCCCCTTCACCCAAGTAAATCAGGTAATTACGCGCGATGTCCGGCGCGAAGACGGTCAGCAGCTTGTTCTGCCACTGCCAAGGGTGAACCGGCATAAAGTAGTAATTTTTCGGGTCGAGGTCGCGCTCTGTCAGTTGCTGAGTGAAAGCCTGAATCTGCTTTTCACCCAGCTCTTCGGCGATCAGCTTCTCGTAAGGCAGACCTTCAACGCTGGCGAAGTGCGCCTTGTCGTGATGCACTGCCACCCACACCAGCTTCAACGGGCTGGCGGCTTCTGGCGCGTAACGCACATAGTCGGCGGCGTCGAAGCCAATGCGGCCATTGTTGGCGATAAAGCTCGGGTGCCCTTCGGTCATGCTGGTTTCCACGGTCTGGAAGTCAGCCTGACTCAGCGATTTCGCGGTGGTGTGGTTGTTTTCCAACTTCCACGCGCTGCCGTACAGGGTGCTGGAAATCTCTTCCATATAGGTCGGCAGCATGGCCTGAGAAATACCAATCTGCTCGGCAAACTCAATGATGAACTGCAAGGCGTCCAGCGGCTGCGGCGCGAGGTTGTCGAGGCGCTGGATACTCTCGAGGTCAATCAGCCAGTCATTTAAAGGCAGCAGGCGCGCGCGGAAACGGTACTCCACCTCGCTGGCCGGGGCGGCCAGCTGATACTCGGTCCAGTTCTCACCGCTTTTCAGCGCTTTAGGTTCAATCAGTCGCTCGTGGGCTAACTCAGACATGCATTTACGCAGCAGCAGGGCATTGGCCTTGGCCCAGTTGGCCGGGTGCAGGTGCTTGCCGGTTTGCATGGCAACAGGGTGTTTAGACATGTTTTGTTCCTTTTGGCGGGCCAGCAGGTAATCTTCGCGCTCACAAAAAGCCAGCCACGCGGTTTTATGAGACAGAGTGATTTGGCGCTGGTATTGGAAACCGGCGCGTTTATTCAGGCGATGGATCTTGTCGTTGCGCACGTCCGGCTCAACCACCACGCGCAGCACCTCTGGCAGGCTAAACAGGTACTCCATCACGGTGGAGAACACCTGCCAGCTGAAGTCCGGCAGCGGGCGGTCGGCAGGGGCCAGCAGAATGTGCATGCCGATGTCGCCCGGCTGTACGTCGTAATGCTCGTGCAGCGGGTCGTCCTGTACCGGATAGCACTCAATCAGAAACGCCGGTTTGCCATCATGCTCGCCCATCAGCGCGGCATGAGGATTGTTGGCGGTCAGCTCGCGGTAAAACGTCTCCACGTCGTCGCGGTGGCTGTCGAGCATGCCCCAGAACTTGGCATAGGGCTTGGTCATCCAGCTATGCAGGGTGTCGGCGTCCTGCGGGAAGTTCAGCGGGCGCAGCGTTAGCTTTCCGGCATCGCGCGAGCGGGAAAACAGCGGCTTTGGCAGCGTATCAAACATGATTATGTCTCCTTGATTGGGGGTTATTCACCCAGTTCGCGGGCGCAAAATGTCTGGAACGCGATGGCTTTTTCAATCGGATAAATATCGTCATCGAGCATGGCGCGGATGATGCTGCTGTTGCGGTAGCAGGCCATGCCCAAGTCTGGCGTGACGAAGCCGTGGGTGTGCAGCTCGGCGTTTTGCACAAAAATCTGGTTGTTGGCGTCAATGCTGTAGTTGCGATTGACCGCAAAACGCCCGGCGTCGTCCCACTGGATGCGCGAGTGAATGCCTTCAATGCACTGCGGCGGCTGGTAGCCATAGCCGGTCGCCAAAATCACTGATTCAGTGTTATGGCGATACTCCTGCTGCTGTTCTTGTTGCAGGAAGGTCATGTCCAGCGTGCCATCAGGGTTGCGGCTCATGGCGGTTAATTCAGAATGGGTATAGAGATTGACATTCAGCGGGCCGTCGAGCCGTTTGGTGTACATCAGGTCATAAATGTCATTGATAAGGCTGATATTAATGCCTTTGTATAAGCCTTTTTGCTCTCGATTGAGCTGGTCGCGCTTACTCATCGGCAGCTCATGGAAGTAGTCGATATACTCCGGCGAGGTCATCTCCAGCGTCAGCTTGCTGTACTCCAACGGGTAGAAGCGCGGCGCACGCGTCACCCACGTCAGCTGATAGTCATGCTTTTCGATGTCGGAAAGCAGGTCATAGTAAATTTCCGCTGCGCTTTGACCACTGCCTACCACGGTGATGGATTTCGAGCTTTGCACCTGCTCTTTGTTCGGCAAGTAGGCGCTGGAATGGTGAATTTGCTGGCTTATGCCGCGCGAGCAGGGCGGCATCCAGGCTGAAGGGCCGGTGCCCAGCACCAGTCGTTTGGCCTGATACACCGCTTTTTCGCTGCTTTGCGTTGACTGGGTGTGAACCAGATAGCACTGCTTGGCTTCATCCCACGTGACCATTTCGACGCGGGTGGCGAATTTCAAATTAGACAGCTCGCTGCACACCCACTGGCAGTATTGGTTGAACTCTTTGCGCATCATGAAGAAGTTTTCACGAATGTAGAAAGAGTAGATTTTGCCTTTCTGCTTCAGATAGTTGAGGAAGCTGAAACGGCTGGTTGGGTCCGCTAGCGTCACCAAATCCGCCATAAACGGGGTTTGCAGCATGGCGCTCTCCAGCATCATGCCGGTGTGCCAGTCGAAGCCCGGGTTTTGGTCGATAAACAGCCCGTTGAGCTGCTCAATCGGGTCAGTCAGGCAGGCCAGTCCGAGGTTGAACGGGCCGATGCCCACGGCAATAAAATCATAGGTTTGGGTGTTTTGCGTCATAGACATAGTGTGTTCCTTACTCGCCAGTTCCTTGATGAAAAGCTGTGTTAAGCGCTGCGCTGGTCAGCTCTTTGCCGTAATGCACAATCAGGCCAATCACGTCGGCAATGTCTGCGGCGGTGGTGGCTGGATTGAGCAGGGTAAATTTCAAATACTGGCGCTGATTGACCTTGGTGCCGGCGATCACCGCATTGCCCGAGCGGAAAATGGCTTTGCGAATGTCGGCGTTCACGGCGTCCAGCTGCTCGTCGCTCAGCGACTGGCGCGGCACAAAGCGGAACACCAGCGTGCTGAGTTCAGGCTTATGCAGTACCTCAATGTTCGGGTGATTGACCATCTGCTGGTGGCCCTCAACCGCCAGTGCCAGCAGGGTGTCGAAGGATTCGCCCAGCGCCTGCTGGCCCATGATGCGCAGCGTCAGCCACATTTTCAGGGCATCAAAGCGGCGGGTGGTTTGAATGCTTTTGTTGACCAAGTTCGGCGTACCTTCCAACTTGGCGCTCAGCGGGTTGAGGTAGTCGGCATACCAAGCCACGTGCTCGAAATGCTTCTGGTCGTTGACGAAGAACGCGCTGCAGCTCACCGGCTGGAAGAAGGATTTGTGGTAATCGACAGTGACGGAATCGGCCAGCTCAATGCCGTCAATGCGCTGGCGGTGCTGTGGCGATACCAGCAGGCCGCAGCCGTAGGCGGCATCCACGTGCATCCAGATGTTTTCGCTGCGGCATACCTGTGAGATTTCATGTAGCGGGTCGATGCTGCCGAAGTCGGTGGTCCCAGCGGTGGCGACCACGGCGATAGGGATCAGCCCCTCGGCGTGGCAGCGCGCCATCTCCTGTTTCAGGGCGTCGGCGTCCATGCGGAAGGCGTCATCGCAGGCCACGGGCACTACGGCGTCATAGCCTAGGCCGAGCAGGGCGGCGGATTTTTGGATGCTGAAGTGGCTCACCTGCGAGGTGAAAATGCGCCAGCGATTGGCGTCTGACGGCAGCCCCTGATACTTGATGCTGTGCCCAGGGTGGGTGCGTTTGCAGAAAGCGTCGCGGGCCAGCAGCATCGCCATCAGGTTAGATTGAGTGCCGCCGCTGGTGAAAATGCCGTCCGACTGCGGGCCGAATTTGATCCGCGCCAGCGTCCAGTCGATGACTTTCTGCTCAATCAGCGTGCCGCCTGCGCTCTGGTCCCAAGTATCAACCGAAGAGTTGATCGCGCTGATAAATAGCTCGGCCAATTGGGCTGGCACCACCGTCGGGCAATTAAGGTGCGCGATGTATTTTGGGTGGTGGAAATAGACCGCATGTTGCAGATATAAATCATCTAATTCTTCCAGCGCCAATCGAGTGCCAGGCAGGGGCTGAGTCAGGTCAATATGGCGGAACTGATCGGCTAATTCTGCCGGAGAAATACCGGAGAAAGGTTTTTCCTTGTTATTAATATGGCCTTTGATTATTTCAAGGCCATTTTCAATGTGTTGTTGCCACTCATCTGTCGAGTGTTGATTGAAAATAAAACCCTGATTTTCATTTACCATTTCGTGGGTAAAAAAGAGTTCGGAATAATTTATTTGGCTCATGAAACATTCCTTATTGCTAACCCTTTGGGCTTGCAGCAGGCGTGGGGAAGCCGCCAGCCTTAGCCGGGATAGTTAAATTAAGTTTATTAGTCATCAGGCACGGGTAAGCGCCGCGCTAATGCGAGTTGAGTAAAATAATATTTAGTTAAGGCAAATTATCAGTCTTTTGTCTGGTGTAAATTCCTATGATTGGCATTTTTTAGGTCATTAACCGATTAGGAACATTATAAATGCAAATCATTATCATTCAATGACAATGATAAACATTCTCATCAAAGTAGCCGCGTTAATAATTTTTTGTGACAGCGATCACGCTTTTAGTGGTTTTTGGCCGGATTTGCGGATATTCACATAGGATCTTTCTAGGTTTGTTATTCCAAATGATCCACTTAGGAACAACTTTAAACCGCAGATATGGAATATTATCCATTATTAAGATTGTGGCTTTGGATTCTCTTCGCCAAACCCTTATTACCTTGTGGAATTATAAAGAGCAAAAATAGCGGGAAAATAAAACAGTTTATTAATCTCTGAGTGACGTCATTTTGCAAAAAATTAATAACGCGAGAGAACAAAAATAAAAAAAGCCGATTCTGATGAATCGGCTTTTTAGTACTTATTTATTACTAACCTTTATTAAGGGAAGCTGAGTTCCCTTGTTATAAGGCGGGGTATTATTCTACACGCAATACGCGGCTGGTATTTGTGGTGCCCGTGGTGCTCATAACATCGCCCTGAGTCACGATAACCAAGTCGCCGGACAACAGATAACCTTTGTCGCGCAGCAGGGTAACCGCGTCGTGCGCGGCGGCTACGCCATCATTATTGCTGTCGAAGAACACTGGCGTCACGCCACGGTAGATGGCGGTGAGGTTCAGCGTGTGCTCGTGGCGCGACATGGCGAAGATTGGCAGACCCGAGCTGATACGGGACATCATCAGCGCGGTGCGGCCAGACTCGGTCATGGCGATGATTGCCGTGACGCCTTTCAGGTGGTTGGCGGCATACATTGAAGACATGGCAATGGCTTCTTCAATGTTGTCGAACTCCACGTCCAGACGGTGCTTAGACACGTTGATGCTTGGGATCTTCTCCGCACCCAGACAAACGCGCGCCATGGCGGCCACGGTTTCAGAAGGGTACTGGCCCGCTGCGGTTTCAGCAGAAAGCATCACGGCGTCGGTGCCGTCGAGCACGGCGTTGGCGACGTCCATGACTTCAGCACGGGTCGGCATTGGGTTAGTGATCATCGACTCCATCATCTGGGTCGCGGTGATAACGGCGCGGTTTAACTGGCGAGCGCGGCGGATCAGTTTCTTCTGGATACCCACCAGCTCAGGGTCACCGATTTCCACACCCAAGTCACCACGGGCAACCATCACCACGTCAGAGGCCAGAATGATGTCATCCATCGCGGCATCGGTTGCTACAGCTTCGGCGCGCTCTACTTTAGAGACGATTTGCGCGTTGCAGCCTGCGTCACGGGCCAAGCGACGTGCGTAGTTCAGGTCTTCGCCGGTGCGCGGGAAGGAGACGGCCAGATAGTCGACGCCAATTTTCGCGGCGGTGATGATATCGGCTTTGTCTTTTTCGGTCAGGGCTTCGGCTGACAGGCCGCCGCCCAACTTGTTGATGCCTTTATTGTTGGAAAGTGGGCCGCCCACGGTCACTTCGGTGAAGACTTTCATGCCCTGAACTTCGAGCACTTTGAGCTGCACGCGACCATCGTCGAGCAGCAGGATATCGCCCGGCACCACGTCGGCCGGTAAGCCTTTATAGTCGATACCCACTTTCTCTTTATCGCCTTCGCCTTTACTCATGTTGGCGTCGAGCAGGAATTTGTCGCCGATGTTCAGGAAGACTTTGCCTTCCTTGAAGGTCGAAACGCGGATTTTAGGGCCTTGCAAGTCACCGAGGATAGCTACGTGGCGCCCGAGGCGGGCGGCGATTTCGCGCACTTTGTTGGCGCGAATAATATGGTCTTCAACGGTACCGTGGGAGAAATTCATCCGAACTACGTTTGCACCGGCGGCAATAACCTTTTCCAGATTATTATCACGGTCAGTAGCAGGGCCGAGGGTAGTAACAATTTTGGTTCTTCTGAGCCTTCTGGACATGTATTACTCCGTTGACTGGTGAACATGTGTAGTGCAAAAACAGCGGTAACCTACTTCGGTGCGGTGTGTGATTTTAAGACCATTGCGTTTCACCTGCGTTACCGGCCGCGTGTTTGGTTTGAGACACTTCTGCGGGCATTGAGACGTTCATCACCTCAGCAGAGGGTGCCAAACCCCCTAAAAAATGTCTAATTTGTGCGGTCCGAATGTTCAAAAAGTGCCTTTTAAGGCGCTTCTATTTCATTCGGTCTACGCTTAGTCAAAAACGCTTGGGACTGGCATGCCCTTATCAAAGCGCGATTCTTTCAACGCGTCTTTGACCCGCTTCAGGTTATCTCTAAATTTTGCCCCGCGACGCAGGGTAAATCCGGTGGCGAGCACGTCAATCAGGGTAAGTTGGGCCAGACGCGAGACCATCGGCATATAAACGTCGGTGTCTTCAGGGACATCCAGCAGCAGCGCCAGCGTGGCTTCATTCGCCAGCGGCGTGTTGTGCGAAGTGATAGCAATCACCGTGGCGTCGTTTTCCCGTGCTAGGTGAGCCAGTTCCACCAGATTTTTGGTGCGCCCGGTGTGTGAAATCAGCACCACCACGTCGCCTTCAGTGCAGTTCATGCAGCTCATGCGCTGCATCACGATGTCGTCGAAATAGACCACCGGAATGTTGAAGCGGAAGAACTTGTTCATGGCGTCGTGAGCCACGGCGGCAGAGGCCCCGAGGCCGAAGAAAGAGATTTTTTTCGCCTGAGTCAGCAGGTCAACCGCACGGTTTACCGCGCCGATATCTAGCGAGTTTTTGACTTGGTCGAGGGTCGCCATGGCGGATTCGAAAATCTTGCCGGTATAGGCATCAGCGCCGTCGCTTTCATCGACGTTGCGGTTCACATAAGGGGTGCCGTTAGCCAGACTTTGCGCCAAATGTAATTTAAAATCTGGAAAACCTTTGGTATCGAGGCGGCGACAAAAACGGTTTACAGTAGGTTCACTGACATCTGCCATACGCGCCAACGTCGCGATACTGCAATGGATGGCGGTCTGGGGGGAGGCGAGAATCGTTTCTGCGACTTTCCTCTCGGATTTGCTCAGAATGTCCAGATGGCTTTGGATTTTTTCTAATGTATTCATTAGGGTGCCACTCATAGGTTTCAACGATTTCTGTGAAAAGAGGAAATCATGTCGGTTTGGTGAAAATATACTACGAGCTAACTGCGGTTGGCAGGAGCAAACTGGTGTAATTCAAGCTTTTATCACCAGAGTATGACCGAGATCTAAATTTCAATCTGGTAAATGGCTATCAGTTTTGTCATAAAATTACATATCTTCGCGTAATTTTTGAACGATTTTAACAACCATGACAAAATATGTGGTTTTAATTCATTTATTAAGGTCTTAGATCGAGGTTTACTGCTCACAACCGATCAGAGTACATTGTGGCTGAAATAAAATTACAATAGACACCCCGAATAATTCGGGTTGCAGGAATTGCCCTGCAACATGAATTGTGAGGGTGATTCCTGCACTAAGGAGAAGAACATGGCGGTAACCCAGACAGCCCAGGCGTGTGACCTGGTTATTTTCGGTGCTAAAGGCGATCTTGCGCGCCGTAAACTGTTGCCTTCCCTGTATCAATTAGAAAAGGCTGGCCACATCCATCCTGACACCAAAATCATCGGTGTAGGTCGCGCGGAGTGGGACAGAGCTGCATATGTAGAAGTCGTTAAAGAAGCCCTGACGACCTTTATGAAAGAAAAAATGGAGCCAGAGCTGTGGGAAAAACTCAGCGCTCGTTTCGAATTCTGTAACCTCGATGTCAACGACCTCAAGCACTTCAAAGTGTTGGGCAAAATGCTCGACCAGCAGAACCGCGCCACCATTAACTATTTCGCCATGCCGCCAAGCACCTTTGGTGCCATCTGCCGTGGTCTGGGTGAAGCCGGTCTGAACAAAGAGCCATCGCGCGTCGTGATGGAGAAGCCGCTCGGCACCTCTTTGGAATCCTCCCAGGTTATCAATGACCAGGTCGCAGAGTATTTCAATGAGTCTCAGGTTTACCGTATTGACCACTACTTGGGTAAAGAAACCGTTCTGAACCTGTTGGCGCTGCGCTTTGCTAACAACCTGTTCGCCAGCAACTGGGACAACCGCACTATCGACCACGTGCAGATCACCGTGGCGGAAGAAGTGGGTATCGAAGGCCGTTGGGGTTACTTCGACAAAGCGGGCCAGATGCGCGACATGATCCAGAACCACCTGTTGCAAATCCTGACCATGATTGCCATGTCACCGCCGGCTGACCTGAGCACCGACCGTATCCGTGATGAGAAGGTTAAAGTGCTGCGCTCGCTGCGTCGCATCGACCAGTCAAACGTGCGTGAAACCACCGTTCGCGGCCAGTACACCGCCGGTTTCGTGCAGGGTAAGAAGGTTCCGGGTTATCTGGAAGAAGAGGGCGCGAACAAAACCAGCGCCACTGAAACCTTCGTCTCTATTCGCGTGGATATCGATAACTGGCAGTGGGCTGGCGTGCCTTTCTACCTGCGTACCGGTAAACGTCTGCCAACCAAATGTTCAGAAGTCGTGGTTTACTTCAAGAGCCCTGCGCTGAACCTGTTCCGCGACTCCTACCAGCAACTGCCTCAGAACAAACTGACCATTCGTCTGCAACCAGATGAAGGGATTGAGATCGAAGTTCTGAACAAAGTGCCGGGTCTGGAACACAAACACCGTCTGCAAACCACCAAGCTGGACCTGAGCTTCTCCGAGACCTTCAATGAGCAGCACATTGCCGATGCTTATGAGCGTCTGCTGCTGGAAACCATGCGCGGTATTCAGGCCCTGTTCGTGCGTCGTGACGAAGTGGAAGAAGCCTGGAAATGGGTTGACTCCATCATGAACGCATGGGCAGCTGAGAGCGAAGCACCTAAGCCTTACCAGTCTGGTACGTGGGGCCCGGTGGCTTCTGTTGCGATGATCACCCGCGACGGTCGTTCATGGAACGAGTTCGAATAAAGGGAAACTGATGGCCAATTTTGTCGAATTTTCCGGCGCGCTGGCGCTAACCCAAAACTTCGCCGGAAAGATTGCGGATGCCCTGCGTGAGGGCATCACCGCAAACGGCAAAGCCAGTCTGGTGGTATCAGGCGGCCGCACCCCGGTCGACCTGTTCACTCTGCTGGCACGTCAGGAGCTGGACTGGAGCAAGGTGGTGATAACTCTGGCTGATGAACGTTGGGTCAGCCCGGACAATAGCGCCAGCAATGAAAAAACGGTGCGTAACAACCTGCTGCAAGGCCCGGCGCTTGCCGCGACCTTTATTGGCCTGAAGAACGATGCCGCTTCGCCGTTTGAAGGGGCATCCGCCACCGAAGTTGCGTTGCAGCAATTGCCGCGCCCCATTGACGTGGTGATCCTTGGCATGGGCGATGACGGCCACACGGCGTCACTGTTCCCCGGTGCGGCGAATCTCGCCGAGGCGCTGGATTTGGACTCGGGGCGCACCTGTCTGGGTATGACCCCGCTGACTGCGCCTCTGGACCGCATTACGCTGACCTTGCCGGTGCTTCTCGACAGTCGCAATATCTATTTGTATCTGAATGGAGAAGCCAAGCGCGATGTCTACGAGCGAGCCGAAAAAGGCACTGACGTCAACGAAATGCCGGTCCGCGCGGTGCTGAATCAACAGCAAACGCCGGTCAGCGTTTATTGGTCGGCCTAACGGCACTCTCTAAAACCGTTGCTTATGCAGCGGTTTTTTTATTTTGTTTTTTCAGATTTACTATCCCCAATCATTCGGCTGTACAGTAGCTATGTGGTGTGGTCGGTAACCTGCAACCATGCAGGCCCTGTGGCAGGGGCGCGCCAACAATCACAACGATGCCTGCGGGCATGAACGGAGACAACGATGAAAAACTGGAAAACAAGCGCGGAACAGATCCTGACCTCAGGTCCGGTGGTTCCGGTGATTGTGATTAACAAACTCGAACACGCGGTGCCGTTGGCGAAAGCCTTGGTGGCAGGCGGCGTGCGCGTGTTGGAAGTGACATTGCGCACCGCCTGCGCGGTCGAAGCTATCAAGGCTATCGCGAAAGAAGTGCCAGACGCCATTATCGGCGCGGGCACGGTGCTCAACCCTGAACAGCTGGCCGAAGTGACCGCCGCTGGCGCGCAGTTCGCCATCAGCCCGGGCTTAACCGAGCCGCTGCTGAAAGCTGCCAACGCGGGCCCAATTCCGCTGATCCCTGGCATTAGCACGGTGTCTGAACTGATGCTGGGTTTGGATGCCGGTCTGCGTGAGTTCAAGTTCTTCCCGGCGGAAGCTAACGGCGGGGTGAAAGCGCTGCAAGCTATCGCAGGGCCATTCCCGCAGGTGCGTTTCTGCCCGACTGGTGGCATTACGCCAAACAACTACCGCGACTACTTGGCGCTGAAAAGCGTGCTGTGCATCGGCGGTTCATGGCTGGTTCCGGCAGACGCGCTGGAGTCCGGCGATTACGCGCGGATCACCAAGCTGGCCCAAGAAGCCGTGGCGGGTGCCAAGCAGTAATTCTGCGGCTCTTTCGCAGCTAATAAAAAAACCTCCCGCGGGAGGTTTTTTTGTCTTCATCATTATTTGGCGCTAAAAGGTAATTAGCGCGCGGCGATGATTTTAATTTCAATCTTATATTTCGGATTCATCAGGTTGGCTTGCACGGTGCAACGCACTGGCGCATTGCCCGGAGAAACCCACGCGTCCCACGCTTCGTTCATCGCTTTAAAATCTTCTTTGTGCACCAAGAACAGCGTGGCATCGAGGATTTTGCTCTTATCAGAACCCACTTCTTTTAACACGGCGTCAATGATAGCCAGTGTCTCAGCGGTTTGCGCTTTGGCGTCGGCGTCCAGATTTTCCGGTACGGCGGTGTAATAAACGGTGTCGTTATGGATCACGACGTCGGACATGCGCGGCTCGGGTCTGATACGTTCGATAGTCATTTAGGTGCTCCTGTTTGGCATCTTTTTTAATGTTGCTAATAGGGTAACACAAAGGCTTATTGCAATGGACCGGCACAAGTGGGTGGTAGAGAAGGGTAAGGATTGGCATAATCACTGCTGATCCGTACAGGTAGAGAGACAGCGTGACAGACGATTTTGCACCAGACGGCGCGTTAGCGCAGAAAATTGAAGGTTTTAAACCCCGTGAACCTCAGCGTCTGATGGCGCAGGCCGTCAGTACGGCTATCAAAAATAAGCAAGGTTTGGTCGTCGAAGCCGGTACAGGTACCGGTAAAACTTACGCTTATCTGGCCCCCGCGCTGCGCTCCGGCAAAAAAGTCATTATCTCCACCGGCTCGAAAGCCCTTCAGGACCAGCTCTATTCCCGCGACCTGCCCAAAGTTGCCACCGCGCTGAAATTCAAAGGCAAGCTGGCTCTGCTCAAAGGGCGCTCCAACTACCTGTGCATTGAGCGTCTGGAACAGCAATCGCTTTCCGGCGGCGAACTCGCCAGCCAGTCACTGAGCGATTTAGTACATTTGCGCAACTGGTCGAGCATGACCGAAGAGGGCGACATTAGCACCTGCTCGGTGGTGGCCGAAGACAGCCACGTCTGGCCGCTGGTCACCAGCACCAATGACAACTGTCTGGGCAGCGATTGCCCGGCTTACAAAGATTGCTTCGTGGTGAAGGCGCGCCGCAAAGCCATGGACGCCGACGTGGTGGTGGTCAACCATCACCTGTTTATGGCTGACATGGTGGTGAAAGAGAGCGGCTTTGGTGAGCTGATCCCCACCGCCGACGTGATGATCTTCGACGAAGCCCATCAGATCCCTGACATTGCCAGCCAATATTTCGGCCAGCAGGTGACCAGCCGTCAGCTGCTGGACATGGCGAAGGATATCACCATTGCCTATCGCACCGAGGTTCGCGACTCGGTTCAGTTGCAGAAAAGCGCCGACCGCCTGAGCCAAAGCACCATGGATTTCCGCCTCGCGCTCGGCGAACCGGGCTTTAGGGGCAACCTGCGTGACGTGCTCAATCAGCCGGCCATCCAGCGCGCTCTGCTACTGCTCGATGACGCGCTCGAGCTGTGCTACGACGTGGTGAAGCTCTCCCTTGGCCGTTCGGCCTTGCTGGACGCGGCGTTCGAGCGCGCCACGCTGTATCGCAACCGCCTCAAGCGCCTGAAAGATGTCTCTATTCCCGGCTACAGCTACTGGTACGAATGCAACTCGCGCCATTTCGTTTTGGCCCTGACGCCGCTGTCGGTGACTGACAAATTTAGCGAAATGATGACTGACAAGCCGGGCGCGTGGATTTTCACCTCCGCCACGCTTTCGGTGAACGATCAGCTGCATCACTTTACCGAGCGCCTCGGCCTGAACGATGCCGAAACGCTGCTGCTCGCCAGCCCCTTTGATTACGCCAATCAGGCGCTGCTCTGTGTGCCACGCTTCCTGCCTTCGCCTAATGAGCGCGGCGGCTCGCGCCAGCTGGCCCGCATGCTGCGCCCGGTGATTGAAGCCAACAAGGGGCGCTGCTTCTTCCTCTGCACCTCGCACCAGATGATGCGCGAACTGGCCGAAGAGTTTCGTGCCAGCATGACCTTGCCGGTGTTGGTGCAGGGTGAAACCAGTAAAGGCCAGCTGCTGGCGCAGTTTGTCGAGGCGGGGAACGCCTTGCTGGTGGCAACCAGCAGCTTCTGGGAAGGGGTGGACGTGCGCGGCGAGGCGCTGTCGTGCGTGATTATCGACAAACTGCCCTTTACCTCGCCGGATGACCCTCTGCTCAAGGCGCGGATTGAAGATTGCCGCCTGCGCGGTGGCGACCCGTTCAATGAAGTGCAGCTGCCGGATGCGGTGATCACCTTGAAGCAGGGCGTCGGGCGCTTGATTCGCGATACCGACGATCGCGGCGTGATGATCATCTGTGACAACCGTCTGGTGATGCGACCTTACGGCGAGGTGTTTTTAAACAGCCTGCCGCCAACGCCGCGCACCCGAGATTTAGACCGCGCAATCCGCTTCCTGCAAGAGTCTCAACAGCAGAAATAGCGCCGCAGTTATGTTAAGATCCGGCCGCGAAAAAGGCCCATAACTTTTCTTTCCCGCCTGAGGTTTGGCATGTCCACACGAATTTTAGCAATTGATACGGCGACTGAAGCCTGTTCGGTTGCGCTTTACAATAATGGCGAAACCCTCGCTCATTTCGAACTTTGCGCCCGTGAGCACACGCAGCGCATTCTGCCGATGGTGCAGCAGATTCTGTCTGAGGCCGGTTTGACGCTGAATCAGGTTGACGCGCTGGCCTTTGGCCGCGGTCCCGGCAGCTTTACCGGCGTGCGTATTGGCATCGGCGTGGCACAAGGGTTGGCCTTTGGCGCTGAGCTGCCGCTGCTGCCCGTCTCCACGCTAATGACCATGGCGCAGGGCGCCTATCGCCTGACCGAAGCAACTCGCGTCTTAGCGGCGATTGATGCACGCATGGGCGAAGTCTACTGGGCTGAATACCTGCGTGGTGAAGATGGCGAATGGCAGGGCGAGCAGTCCGAAGCCGTGCTGAAGCCCGAGCAGCTGTTACCCCGCGCTCAGGCGCTGACCGGGCGTTTTGCCACGGTCGGCACCGGCTGGCAGACCTACCCAGATTTGCTGGGTGAATCATCCGCCGTGGAATTATTTGATGGCAAAATGTGTCTGCCGCAGGCCGAGGATATGCTGCCTCTGGCCCTGAACATGTGGAAATCCGGCATTCGCGTCAGCGCGGAGCATGCCGAGCCGGTTTACTTGCGTAATGAAGTGACCTGGAAAAAGCTTCCGGGCCGTTAAGTTTTAGCAACTTGTGAACTAAATCGTGGTCAAAATTGTAGGTATGGTCCAGGAGTTCTCACAATGCGTAGGTGGTCGGCAGTGCAACAGTTTTCTGGTTTTAAACGTTCTGTTTTTCAGTCTAAACGCCTGGCGCTCAGCGCCATCGGCTTAAGCGTTTTGTTGCTGTCTGGCTGTGTTACCGTGCCTGCGGATATTCGCGGTACGACGGATACGCCGCAGATGAATCTGCAAGTGGTGCAGGGCGCGCCGCAGCTGTATGTCGGCCAAGAGTCGCGCTTCGGCGGTAAGGTGGTTAGCGTGACCAATGAGCAGAACAAAACCAAGCTTGAAATCGCCACCGTGCCGCTGGATGAAGGCGCGAGGCCGATTTTGGGCGCGGCGTCTGTAGGGCGCATTCACGCCTATGTGAACGGTTTTGTTGACCCGGTCGACCTGCGCGGCCAACTGGTGACCGTCGTCGGGCCCATTACCGGCGCGGAGAAGGGCACCATCGGCCAGTCCTCTTACAATTTTATCACCGTGGACGTGAACAGCTACAAACGCTGGCACCTGTCACAACAGGTGGTGATGCCGCCACAGCCGATAGGTCCGTGGGGCTACTACGGCCCGTACAACTCACGCTGGGGCAGAGGTTTCGGTCCGGGCTGGGGTCCGGGTTGGTATGATCCACAACCGGCGCGTGTAGAAACCTTCGTGACTGAATAAACAAGCAGTAGAGTAAGACTTTTAAGGCGACTCTGGTCGCCTTTTTCTTTTTTGGGTCATGGAAGCCCACCACAAATTAGTGACAAGCCTCTCAACCTCGACATTGTTTGAACCACAACTGGTAAGCTGAGTTAAAATATTGTTAAAGGCGTGATAAAACTCGTCATATTGAGATGGCCGCAGCACATTATTGCAGGAGTGATACCTTGGAAAAGGTCTGGCTAAAACGTTACCCTTCTGATGTTCCTGAGAACATCGACCCGGATCGCTATAGCTCATTAGTCGAAATGTTCGAAAACGCGGCCCTGCGTTACGCGGACAACCCGGCTTTTATCAATATGGGCGAGGTGATGACCTTCCGTAAGCTCGAAGAGCGCAGCCGCGCTTTCGCCGCCTATTTGCAAAATGAGTTAGGGCTGAAGAAGGGCGACCGCGTGGCGCTGATGATGCCTAACCTATTGCAATACCCGATTGCCCTGTTTGGCGTGCTTCGCGCCGGGCTGGTGGTGGTCAACGTTAACCCGCTGTATACCCCGCGTGAGTTAGAACATCAGCTGAATGACAGCGGCGCGTGCGCGATTGTCATCGTGTCCAACTTCGCCCATACGCTGGAAAAGGTGGTCTATAAAACCCAGGTGAAACACGTGATTTTGACCCGCATGGGTGACCAGCTCTCTGCTGCTAAAGGCACGCTGGTTAACTTCGTGGTGAAATACGTCAAAAAGCTGGTGCCGAAATACCATCTGCCTAATGCCATCTCATTTCGCAGCGTCCTGCAACAGGGGCGACGCATGCAATATATTAAGCCGGACGTTATCAATAGCGATCTGGCTTTCCTGCAATATACCGGCGGCACCACCGGCGTGGCCAAAGGCGCGATGCTGACTCACCGGAATATGCAGGCCAACCTTGAACAAGCCAAGGCAGCTTATTCTCCGCTGCTCAAGCCGGGCCATGATTTAGTGGTTACCGCGCTGCCGCTCTACCATATATTTGCGCTTACCGTGAACTGCCTGCTGTTTATTGAAATGGGCGGCCGCAGCCTGCTGATCACTAACCCAAGGGATATTCCGGGGATGGTGAAGGAGCTGGCGAAATATCCGTTCACCACCATCAGCGGGGTGAATACGCTGTTCAACGCGCTGCTCAATAATGAAGATTTCCGCGAGCTGGATTTCTCCACCCTACGTCTGTCAGTCGGTGGCGGGATGTCAGTGCAGAAGGCGGTGGCGGATAAGTGGGAGAAGCTCACCGGTCGGCATTTGCTGGAAGGCTATGGCCTGACCGAGTGCGCTCCGCTGGTGGCGGGCAACCCTTATGATTTGAAACACTATAGTGGCAGCATTGGTTTGCCTGTGCCATCGACAGAGGTGAAGCTTGTCGACGATAATGGTCAGGAAGTGCCGTTTGGCGAGCCGGGCGAGCTGTTAATTCGCGGGCCACAAGTGATGCTGGGCTATTGGCAGCGCCCGTCGGCGACGGATGAAGTGTTAAAAGATGGCTGGCTCTCAACCGGCGATATCGTTACAGTGGACGAGCAGGGCTTTTTACGCATCATTGATCGTAAAAAAGACATGATTCTGGTCTCTGGTTTCAACGTCTATCCTAACGAGATTGAAGATATCGTTTCCCAGCATGAGAAGGTGCTCGAAGTGGCCGCTATCGGCGTGGAGAGCGAATCATCCGGGGAGATCGTCAAGATCTGCGTGGTGAAGAAAGATCCGTCGCTGACCAGCGAAGAGCTGCTGGCGCACTGTCGACGCATGCTGACAGGTTACAAAGTGCCGAAGATTGTTGAGTTCCGCGATGAGCTGCCGAAGTCCAACGTTGGCAAAATTCTTCGTCGTGAACTCCGTGATGAACAAAAAAAGCCTAAGCCAGACGCAAAACAGAGCGCGGCCTAGTGATTTAGGTTCATCATATGCAGATTCCTACGACGCCGGCTAAGTCCGGCGTCGTTACGTTTTACGCAATAATACCCACGCCCTGCGAGTTACCGGCAGAGGCGGGTATATGATTAAGAGAATCAAAGTTTGAACTATCAGTTGATTACCACCAATGACGCGCTTGCGCAGGTTTGCTCGCAAGCTCAGGCTCATAGCCAGATTGCCCTTGATACCGAGTTCGTCAGAACCCGCACTTACTACCCGCAGTTAGGGCTGATCCAGCTGTTTGATGGTGAAACGCTGACCCTGATTGACCCATTGCCAATCACCGCGTGGCAGCCTTTTATTGACCTACTGGTCAATCCAAACGTGGTGAAGTTCCTCCACGCGGGCAGTGAAGACCTCGAAGTATTCCTCAACGCCTTCGGCGTGCTTCCCGTTCCGCTGATTGATACCCAGATCCTCGCCGCCTTTAGCGGGCGTCCGCTCTCCTGCGGCTTTGCGCGTTTGGTGGCTGAAACCACCGGCGTTGAACTGGATAAAAGCGAATCACGCACCGACTGGATTGCCCGCCCGCTGAGCGAAAAGCAGTGCGTTTACGCCGCCGCCGACGTGTGGTATCTGCTGCCACTGGCCGAGCAGTTGATGCGCGAAACACAAGAAGCGGGCTGGATGGACGCCGCGCTGGATGAGTGCCTGTCACTGTGCCGTCGCCGTGCCGAAGTGTTGCAGCCCGAGCAGGCTTATCTCGACATCACCAATGCTTTCCAGCTGCGCCCGCGCCAGTTGGCCTGCTTACAGAAGCTGGCGTCATGGCGTTTAACTCAGGCTCGCCAGCGCGACCTAGCGGTGAACTTCGTGGTGAGAGAAGAGAATCTGTGGCAGGTGGCGCGCTACCAGCCAACCTCGCTCGGCGAGCTGGAAGCTTTAGGCCTGAGTGGCCCGGAAATTCGCTACCACGGCCGCACGCTGTTAGCGCTGGTAGCTGAAGCCAATGCGATGGACGAGCAGGAGCTGCCTGCGCCACTGTCTAGCCTGATTGACCAGCCGGGCTACCGCAAGGTATTCAAAGATATCAAAGCGCTTATTCAGACCGTTAGTGAAGAGAGCGGCCTGAGCGTCGAGCTATTAGCCTCAAGACGCCAAATTAACCAGTTATTAAATTGGCACTGGCAGTTAAAAACCAAAGAGAGCGAGCCGGAAATTATTAGCGGCTGGCGCGGTGATTTACTAAAAAACCGCTTACTGGAAATCCTCAAAGATTATTAACAGCCTGCGGCTGAGAAATAAACAGCCGGGGTTAGCGATAGAGTTTGAGATTAATCACAAATTAAAGAGGGCAGACAAGTTCTGCTCTTTTTTATTTATTGAAGAAAGTATTTATGTTGGCAAGAAGCGGACGGAGATATAACGCAAATTGAACCTGGCAAGTTTGGCAGAATAGGGCAAGGTTCAGTAACTAAGAATGGGACAACTCTCATTCGACATTTTGTGGCAATAAAGCGGAATAAAAAGGGCGGGGCGAAGAGTAATGTGTATAAATATACAGTTACCCCCTGACGAACAGGGGGCAGCTATTTTGAAGCAAACGCCTTCAAACAGAACATGTCCATCTCTGTCATTTAGGCGCTTCTTCCGTGTCCGGCAGCGTCACGTTAAGCTCAAGTACCGAGATATCGTCACCTTTCTGCTCAAACTGCACGTTGAGCATTTCAGGGTCAATCTGAATGTACTTACAGATGACCGCTAAAATATCACGCTTCAGATCTGGCAAATATGCGGGTTCACTGTCCCCGCGGCGTCGCTCTGCTACGATGATCTGTAGCCGTTCCTTGGCTATATTGGCTGTCGGCTTTTTACGGGACAGAAAGAAATCTAACAAGGCCATGGTTTATCCCCCAAAAAGGCGTTTCAGGAAACTCTTCTTCTCTTCCTCAATAAAACGGAACGCACGTTCTTCACCAAGCAAACGGCTGACGGTGTCGTCGTACGCCTTACCTGCGTCAGATTCCTGATCCAGAATCACCGGCTCGCCTTGGTTAGAGGCACGCAGTACAGACTGATCTTCAGGAATAACGCCGACCAACGGAATACGAAGGATTTCAAGCACATCTTCCATGCTCAGCATGTCACCACGGCTTACACGGCCCGGGTTGTAGCGAGTCAGAAGCAGGTGTTCTTTGATTGGATCTAAGCCTTGCTCAGCGCGGCGGGATTTCGAGGACAAAATACCTAAAATGCGATCGGAGTCACGCACAGAAGAGACTTCTGGGTTGGTGGTGATCACAGCTTCGTCAGCGAAATACAACGCCATCAGGGCGCCGGTTTCGATACCCGCCGGTGAGTCACAGACCACGAAATCGAATTCCATGTCGTTCAGGTCGTTAAGAATTTTCTCTACGCCTTCACGAGTTAATGCGTCTTTGTCACGAGTTTGGGAAGCAGGAAGAATGAACAGGTTGTCAGTGCGTTTATCTTTGATAAGCGCTTGATTCAACGTGGCATCACCTTGGATCACGTTAACAAAATCATAAACAACGCGGCGCTCACAGCCCATGATCAGGTCAAGGTTACGCAAACCGATATCGAAGTCGATAACAACGGTTTTTTTACCTTTTTGAGCTAGACCGGTAGCAATGGCTGCGCTTGAAGTGGTCTTGCCAACGCCCCCTTTACCCGATGTAACAACTATAATGCGTGCCATGAAAGGATTCCTTGTCAAAAGGGCTTAGTTTAAAGGTTGTATGGTTAACACGTTATCTAACAGGCTGAGGCGTGCTGCCTGTCCATAATAGTCGGACGGGATTTGGTCACTCAACCAGTACTGCCCTGCGATAGAGACTAGCTCAGCCCCCAGATGCGTGCAAAATATCTGACAGTTTGCATCACCTGCGGCACCGGCCAGCGCACGGCCGCGCATCATGCCATATATGTGGATGTTACCATCGGCAATAAGTTCCGCACCGGCGCTCACACTGCTGGTCACAATGAGATCGCTGTTACGGGCATAAATTTGTTGGCCAGACCGGATAGGCGTACTAATGATCCGGGTTTTCGCTGGCGCATTGTCTGGTACAACAGGAGCAGGCGGCTCGGCGGCTACGCGTTGGGCACGGCCTTCACTCAGCAGCGGCAAGCCGGTGCGAGAGATGGCGCGCTTCTGGCGCTCGTCTTTACAACCACTGATGCCCACAACGCGAAAACCAGCAGAAGCGACAGCCTGTTGAATGTCTTTCCAGTTCGCTTCGCCAGTCAGCGCAGCGACGTTGATAACAACAGGGGCATTTTTCAGAAAAGCAGGAGCTTGCTCCACTTTTTCTTGTAACGCCTGATAAATAACCTCAGGTTGTGAACTATGTAAATGAACAACCGATAAGGTAAAACTGCTGCCTTTTAGTTCTATTGGCGATTGTGACATCTATCCTGACTCAGTCTCAGCAACTTTTAATCCCCGGAATACCACTCGGGGGGCGATATTCCGATGTACGTTAAGCATGTTATAGTTACAGTTATATCTAGGCAAGCCACCGTTTCAATAAATTAGAGTTAAAAAAATGCTTTGTGCGATCTATAGAAGTACCAAACGTGACCAGACTTACCTGTATGTCGAAAAAAAAGACGATTTCTCTCGCGTTCCTGAGGAATTATTACAGGGTTTCGGCCAACCGCAGTTCTCCATGTCGATTAATCTGGCGCAAAGAGAAAAGTTAGCCACCGCCGATATTGAGAAAGTAAAACAATCACTCCTTGAGCAGGGCTATTATTTGCAAGTGCCACCGCCAATGGAAAGTTTATTGAATATGCATCTGCAAAACGGCGAAAAATAAAGCGAATACTTTCCTTTCGGGTAGGTTTTTGTAAATTCAGAGCTGTCGGGTTGCATTCATCTTCTGGCTCATTCAGGTTGTAAACAACCTGTAAGTGCTTTGATAAAAGGAACAGATTGATGAAATTGTCGGTACTGGCTGTGCTTATTACCAGCGTTACACTAAGCGGATGTGCTAAGGAAAGTGTTGCTACGCCCGCGTCTCCAGCCGCCCAAGCGCCTGCTGCTCAGGCTCCTGCTACTGAAAAACCGGCGAAAACCACGCTGGCCGAGCAGGGGCGTGACCCAGCTGAATTCCCCGGCTATGTGGAGCAGCTGAAAACTCAGGCTCGCCAGCAGGGGATCAGTCAGGCGACTATCGACAGCGCCTTTGCCAATGTGCACTTTATCGATCGAGTGATTAACTCCGACCGCAACCAGCTCGAAAAGAAAATCACCCTCGACGATTACCTCAAGCGCGTTCTGCCCGAAGCCAAAATCGAGCAGGGCCGCATCAACTACCAGCAAAACCTGCCTGCGTTAACTCAGGCCAGCCAGCGTTACGGCGTGCAGCCGCAATACATCGTTGCGCTGTGGGCGATGGAGAGTAACTTCGGCAAGATTCAGGGTAAAGAAGATGTCTTCTCAGCACTCGCCACCTTGGCATTTGAAGGTCGCCGCGAAGCCTTCTTTACTAAAGAGCTGATGGCGGCGTTGAAAATCGTCGACTCCGGCCACGCAACCAGCGACATGATGAAAGGCTCGTGGGCTGGCGCGATGGGGCAGTCGCAGTTTATGCCATCCTCTTACCTGAACTACGGCGCAGATGGCGACGGCGACGGCAAAATCGATATTTGGAACAATACCGACGACGTCTTTGCTTCTACCGCTAACTATCTCTCTACCGAAGGCTGGAAAGCCAATCAGAGCTGGGGGCAAGAAGTGAAACTGCCTGCCGGCTTTGATGCCAGCAAAACCGGCCTGAAGAACAACCAAATGCATCCGGCCAGTTACTGGAAGCAGCTGGGTGTGACTCAAGCGGATGGCAGCCCGCTGGCTTCTAACGCCACACGCGCATGGATTATCACCCCAGATGACCTTCAAGGCCGCGCCTTCCTGGTCTATGATAATTTCCGCACAATTATGCGTTGGAACCGTTCGACCTATTTCGCATTGAGCATCGGCATGATGGCAGACGCCGTCACGCAACAATCGCAGGCTGCACCGGCTGAGCAAAACTCAGCGCCGGATGCTAGCTCTCCGGCGCCGACGGGGCGTAATCCCTTTGGCGGCTGACTGACATTTTCAGGAGTTTCCCATGTATCAACACCGTGACTGGAATGGTGCATTACTTGATTTTCCGGTGAATAAAGTGGTGTGTGTTGGCAGTAACTACGCCGACCATATTAAAGAGATGGGCAGTCAGGTCGCGCCCGAGCCGGTGCTGTTTATCAAACCGGAAACCGCGCTGTGCGACATTCGCCAGCCGATTGCTATCCCGCAGAACTTAGGCTCGGTGCATCACGAAGTGGAGCTGGCGGTGCTGATTGGCACGCCACTTAAGCAAGCCAGTGAAGATCGCGTGGCCAACGCCATTGCCGGTTACGGCGTAGCGCTGGACTTAACCCTGCGCGACCTGCAAGCCGGCTTCAAGAAGGCGGGGCAGCCGTGGGAAAAAGCCAAAGGCTTCGACGGCTCTTGCCCAATCAGCGGCTTTATTCCGGTGAGTGAGTTTGGCGACGCCCAGTCGGCTGACCTTCAGCTGATTGTGAATAATGAAGTGCGCCAGAGCGGCAACACGCAGGATATGCTGACCAAGATCCTGCCACTGATTGCCTATATGAGCCGTTTCTTCACGCTGCGCGCGGGGGATATCATTCTCACCGGCACGCCACAGGGTGTCGGCCCGATGGCGGTTGGCGACACCATTCAGGTGGCGGTTAACGGCAAGTCGGTAACGACTCGCGTTATCTAACGCTTTCTGATCTACCTCAAGACAGTGGGTCGCCCGGAGACATTTCGGGCGGCTTTACTTGCATCTCTGCACTAAAGTGTTTATATAAGCCCCCTCATTTTATACTTGAACCGGATGCCACCATGACTGAACCCAACTTTTGGCAGAAAAAAACGCTGCCTGAAATGACCGATGAAGAGTGGGAAGCGTTGTGCGACGGTTGTGGGCAATGCTGCCTGCACAAACTGATTGACGAAGATACCGATGAAATCTATTTCACCAACGTGGCCTGCAATCAGTTAAACATTAAGTCCTGCCAATGCCGCAATTACGAGCGCCGTTTCACGCTGGAAGAGGATTGCATCAAACTCACCCGTGAAAATCTCACCACCTTCGACTGGTTGCCGCCGACCTGCGCTTATCGCCTGATAGGCGAGGGTAAGCCGCTATTCCCATGGCACCCACTGCTGCATAAATCATCCAAGTCCGCCATGCACACCGAGCGAATTTCCGTGCGCTATATTGCCGTGCGCGAAGATGACGTCGAGGACTGGCAGGACCATATTATGAATAAGCCGAGCTGGGCGAAATAACCACGCAAAGTGATGAAATTACATAATAATTTCATCACTTACCTACCACTCATCCCCACCCGATCTCCACTAGTTATTTCCCCTAGACTCCCGACACTTCTCTCTTAAATCCTCAAGTGCTGAAGGCGCTATCGGCGCGGTCATCATCTGGCGGTAGTTGAAGCACTCTCTGGTCTCTGCTTGGCCTTTATTGAAATAGGTTGGGGCTTTGGCTGGCTGCTTGCCGGCACATCCTGCGAGGGCTAATAGGGGAAGCATGGCGCTAAGTAGAAGCAGTTTCATGGTCACTCACCGAGGCTTTGGATTGACAGGATATTTTAGCAAGTGATGAGCTTTGAGCAAAAACGAAAAGGCCCCGAGTGTTCGAAAACAGCTCAGGGCCTACCAATCATTGCTACATGAAGTGGACGGCGATTATGTCTAAAGCTAATCAATTAGTAAACAACTAAAACGCTGAGTGATAGGTGTTTTTTTTGCAGGCGATCTCGCCGGCAGTCTTGCTCAAGAAATCGGCGATTGGCGCTTTTTCTGGCAGAATTTTGTGAAAAATCGGCGATCCGCGTTTGATGCATTGCCTTCGCTCACCTCGCTGCTATGATTCGACTATCAATTTTTTGTAGATCAATTGGTTCGTCAATTCAGGAAAACCAAAATGAAAAAAACTTTTATCGCATTGGCCGTGCTGATGCTCGCCGGTTGTGCGAAGAATCCTTATCAGGCAGCGCCGCAGGTGATTCAGTCTGCGGTGATCACTCAGACCGATCCGCGCCTGAAACTAGAAGCCAATCCGGAAGCGGAAAAGGGCAAAACGCGGGTGAGATTGCACCGTGCCGATCAGTGGACGCTGGTGCCTTTCGAGAGAACTTGCCCGCTGTATGTGCGCGTGGACAATAAAGTCGTGGCGGCTTTGCAGTTTAACGAATACGTCGACCTTAACCTGATCAACGGCAAAAGAGATGTGAAGGTGAGTCTGGCCTGTACTCTGACCGGCCGTTCGGCAGAAGCGGTGATCAACGCAGACGGCACGCCGCAGGAATATGAAACTGACAGCGGCTGGTATGGCCAACTGCGTTTGTGGCGCACCAAGTGATTGGAAGTGTATAAACGTAAGCAATAAAAAAGGCGCCTTAGGCGCCTTTTTCGTTAATGCAGAATGGGGTTATTAGCGAGTGAACAGGTCACGGCGTTTTGGTTTAACGAACTGCGCGATCAATACCAGCAGAGCGATAACCATAAACACGCTGAACACCACCACTAACCACTGTGGCATACCCAGAGTCAGGAATTCCCACTGTTTCTCTGCACAGTCACCGGTAGCAACGAACACTGACGGCAACCATTTGTCGAGAGGCAACCAGCTTGGGAAGCGGGCAGCGAAGTCACAGGTGGCGAACGGAGAAGGATGGAGCTGAATCATGGTGTGTTCCCATGACAGGCGGATCCCTTCGTAGGCGCTGTAAATCCAAATCAAAATACCGGCATAACGCAACCAGGTCGAGGGTGCGATTGCACCAACAATTCCGGCCCCCAATACGCCAAACAGTGCGCAACGCTCGTAAATACACATTACGCAAGGTTGTAATAACATGACGTGTTGGAAATAAAGAGCAACCAGTTCTAACACTAGTGCAGTCAACGCTAACAGCAGCCATGCACCGCGGCCCTGAGAACAGCGGTTTAGATATTGCAACATAGTTTTGTTTCCATGCAGTAAGCAACTGCCAAGCAGTGTAAACGAATTCACATTTGCTGCCAGCCTGCCGAATTAAAATTCATGTAAAAAATAGCAGTAAAAACACACACTTTTTCATTCTGTCAGAGTGTTTACATTTCACAGAATGCCTGAACATTTTTCCCGCCGATATCTTTTCTTTATTCCCGCACGTTTAACGCAGGATTTCTTTGATATCGGGCAGGGTTATCAAATGCATATCGATAAACCACTGGGTTAATTCCGGCAAAAGATATTGCACGCACAGCCAGCCGACCAGCGTCATCACAATCGTGTAAGGCAGGGCCATCCACACCATCCGCCCGTAAGACAGGCGAATCAGCGGCGCTAAAGCCGAAGTGAGCAGGAACAAGAAGGCGGCCTGACCGTTAGGCGTGGCTACCGACGGTAAATTGGTGCCGGTATTAATGGCGACTGCCAACAGCTGAAACTGCTCCAGCGAAATAGCGCCATTTTGCAGCGCGGCTTTGGCCTCATTGATATACACCGTGCCGACAAACACGTTGTCGGAAACCGAAGAGAGCAATCCGTTAAATAGATAGAACAGCGACAGCTGGTTGGCCGGCTCGGCACGCAATACAAAGTGGATGATTGGGCTGAAGAGGTGCTGCTCAATAATTACCGCGACCACGGCGAAAAACACCGTCAGCAGGGCGGTGAAGGGTAGCGCGTCCTGAAAAGCCTTGCCGATGGCATGTTCATCGGTCACGCCGCACAGGGCAGTGGCGAAGATAATCACCGACAGGCCAATCAGTCCTACTTCCGCCAGATGAAAGGCCAACGCGATAATCAGCCAGACGCCAATCACCGCCTGTACCGCGAGCTTAATGCGCTCCTGTTTATCCCTTTTGGCGGCGTTTTGCAGGTCGTATTTTTTCAGGATCTCAAACACGCTGGCGGGAAGGGCCGCACCATAGCCAAACACCTTAAAGCGCTCCACCAGAAAGCAGACCAGCAGCCCGCAGAAAAACACCGGGACCGATACCGGCGAGACGCGCAGGGCGAAGTCGGCGAACTGCCAGCCCGCAGATTTAGCAATGATCAGGTTTTGCGGCTCACCCACCATGGTCATCACGCCGCCCAGCGCGGTGCCGACGCCCGCGTGCATCATCAGGCTGCGCAAGAACGCGCGGAACTGTTCCAGCGTCTGCTGGTGCTGTTGGGAATCAATGAAGCCGCTGTCGTCATTGACGTCGGCCTGATCCCCACCGTTGGAGGCCACGCGGTGGTAAATGGAGTAGAACCCAACCGAAACGCTGATCACCACCGCCACCACGGTTAAGGCATCTAAGAAGGCAGAAAGAAAGGCGGCGGCGAGACAGAATGCCAGAGAGAGGGCGGTTTTACTGCGAATATTTAGCAGCAGCTTGGTGAACACGTAGAGCAGCAGCTGTTTCATAAAGTAGATGCCAGCGACCATAAAGATCAGCAATAAAATCACTTCCAGATTGGAAAAGACCTGCTCTTTAATTCTCTCCGCGCTGGTCATGCCAATCATCACGGCTTCAATCGCCAGCAGGCCGCCAGGCTGTAACGGGTAGCATTTTAGCGCCATGCCGAGGGTGAAAATAAACTCAACCACCAACAGCCACCCGGCAAGAAAGGGACTGACCAGAAAATAGATAATAGGGTTAAGGATCAGGAAGCCAATAATAGTTAATTTGTACCAATCGGGAGACTGGCCGAGGAAGTTTTTGACGAACGCGCGTCGAAAAGTCATGTCCATGGTAAGGACTTCTCCATTTTTGTAATGCAGCAAAATCAACTGACTAGGCTAGGTAATTCCACTCAGCAATGCGAGTCAAATTGCATAAATAAGGTGTTAACTGCTTAAATATAGGAAAATTTTGACGACCTATGCACAGTTTCACCATAAGTTCAGAAAGGTCGCTATAACATGCCATTTACGTCTGGTATGATGAGCTGAATTATATCGCCAATAAAAGTCCTAAACGGAACGTAAAAAACATGGTTATTAAGGCGCAGAGTCCTGCCGGTTTCGCCGAAGAGTACATTATAGAAAGTATCTGGAACAGCCGCTTCCCACCGGGATCAATCCTTCCTGCTGAACGCGAACTTTCAGAGTTAATTGGCGTGACGCGCACCACATTGCGTGAGGTTTTACAACGGCTTGCACGTGACGGCTGGCTGACCATTCAGCACGGTAAACCGACCAAAGTGAATAACTTCTGGGAGACGTCGGGGCTGAATATCCTCGAAACTCTGGCTCGTTTAGACCACGCCAGCGTCCCGCAGTTGATTGATAACCTGTTATCAGTTCGCACCAACATTGCGACCATCTTTATCCGCCGCGCAATGCGCAAAAACCCGGAAGAGACTCAGCAAGTTCTGGCTAAGGCGCAGGAGGTTTCTGACAATGCGGAAGCCTTTATGGAACTGGACTACGGCATTTTCCGTGGTTTGGCTTTCGCCTCCGGCAACCCAATTTATGGTTTGATTATTAATGGCTTGCGCGGCTTATACACCCGCGTTGGTCGCTATTACTTCTCCAATGCTGAAGCGCGTAAACTGGCAATTACCTTCTACCAGCGCCTGTCACGCATTTGCGATGAGAAGAGCTACGATCAGGTGGTTGACTGCGTGCGCGAATATGGTCGCCAAAGTGGTGAAATCTGGCATAGCATGCAAGGTACCATGCCGGGCGATTTGACCGACAAGAAGCGTTAATCTCGCCGCACACAGAAGTTATCAGCAGTAAAAGAAAAGGGCGCTTAGGCGCCCTTTTTGCTGGATGAGATTGGGTCGAGGGGGGATAGTTAAAGCGGCGTAGGGCGCGGCGGGCAGCGCTCAAGCAGCTCGACACTACCATCCTCATTCAACTGCTCCATAAACACGTCAAAGCCCCACAGGCGGTGAATGTGCTTCATCACTTCGCGGCGGCTCTTATCCAGCGGGGCGCGGTCTTGTGGGATGTAGCGCAGCGTCAGCGAACGATCGCCGCGTAAATCCACGTTCCACACTTGGATATTCGGCTCATGGTGGCTCAAGTTATACTGCGCCGACAGCTCCTCGCGTATCGCCCTATAGCCCTCTTCATTGTGAATAGCGGCGATTTCCAGATAATTATTCCGGTCGTCATCCAGCACGGTAAACAGCTTGAAGTCGCGCATCACTTTTGGCGATAAGAACTGGCTAATAAAGCTTTCGTCTTTAAAATCGCGCATCGCAAAATGCAGGGTGTCGAGCCAGTCCGAACCAGCGATATCCGGGAACCAATATCTATCTTCTTCGGTCGGCGACTGGCAGATACGCTTGAGGTCCTGGAACATGGCGAAGCCCAGCGCGTAAGGGTTTATGCCACTGTAGTACGGGCTGTTATAGGGCGGCTGGAATACCACATTGGTATGGCTGTGCAGGAATTCCAGAATGAATTTGTCCGACACTTTGCCTTCGTCATACAGATGATTGAGGATGGTGTAGTGCCAGAAAGTCGCCCAGCCCTCATTCATCACCTGAGTCTGTTTCTGCGGATAGAAATACTGGCTGATCTTACGCACGATGCGCAGTATCTCGCGCTGCCACGGCTCGAGCAGCGGGGCATTTTTCTCCATAAAGTAGAGAATGTTTTCCTGCGGCTCGGAAGGGAAGCGGCGAGCCTGCTCCGGCGCGTCCACACTGTCTTTACGCGGCAGCGTCTTCCACAGCGAGTTCACTTGGCTCTGCAAATAAGCTTCGCGGCTCTCCTGACGGGCCTTCTCTTCCTGTAATGAAATCTTCTGCGGGCGTTTATAGCGATCGACCCCGTAGTTCATCAGCGCGTGGCAGGAGTCGAGCAGGCGCTCCACCTCCTCAACGCCGTAACGCTCCTCGCACTGACTGATGTAACGTCGTGCAAACAGCAGATAATCGACAATCGAGCTGGCGTCGGTCCAGCTGCGGAACAGGTAATTATTTTTGAAGAACGAGTTGTGCCCATAGCAGGCGTGCGCCATCACCAGCGCCTGCATGGTCATGGTGTTCTCTTCCATCAAATAGGCGATACAAGGGTTGGAATTAATGACGATTTCATAGGCCAGACCCTGCTGCCCCTGCTTATAGCGCTGCTCGGTTTCGATAAACTTCTTACCGAACGACCAGTGCGTATAGTTGATGGGCATGCCGATGCTGGAATAGGCATCCATCATCTGTTCGGAGGTGATGACTTCAATTTGATGCGGATAAGTATCAAGTCGGTAAGACTTCGCGACCCGGTCAATCTCTTCGAGATAGGTCTGCAATAGATCAAACGTCCAGTCCGGTCCATCGCTCAGACGCTGGTCTGCCATTTTAAAATCTTGGGTCTTTGTCGTCATAAGCCGCACCCTCATTCAGTTACGGACGCAACAGAGTGTTTGATTCAGAACTGTTTATTACGAAATTTGTGCGCCCATAGATAATCGTAGCTCAATCTGTTGGTTATGCAGATAGCGCTGGTTTAATAAGCATGAAATATTGCTATCAAGCCGACAGCTTCATCAAACGCTTATGGCAGAAAACAGTCAATCGCTACGATGAATTCAGACAATATTTCCCACAACTCAATCTTTAGATGATTATTCTGCAAAATTGCCTTTTGTTTGGTTTTAAATAACAAAAAGAATCTTGGGTTAAGTGCTCGTGCTGAAAGTGAGGGTTTAAGGCGACTGCCGCAATATGGCGCTGCTTTGAACTGCACGGGGCTTGAGGTGAGGGGATATTGTTATTTTTTTGTGACTGTTGAAAAATAGCAGGAGATACAGGATAAATAATTGTGAAATTCATCACGGATGTCGCCGCAGGTGTTGGCAATTGGCCGCTGTCAGGTTAGTTTCCGGTTCACAGAATATTATGCTTTATATTGCCTTTTATTGGAGTCGAGTATGCGCGTGGTTATTTTGGGCAGTGGAGTGGTTGGTGTTGCCAGTGCCTGGTATTTGGCGAAGGCCGGACATCAGGTAACGGTCATTGACAGACAATCCGGACCGGCGGAAGAGACCAGCGCGGGCAATGCCGGGCAGATCTCCCCCGGCTACGCTGCCCCTTGGGCTGCACCGGGCGTGCCATTAAAGGCGATTAAGTGGATGTTCCAGCGCCACGCGCCGCTGGCCATTCGCCTCGATGGCAGCAGCTTCCAGCTGAAATGGATGTGGCAGATGCTGCGTAACTGCAACATGGACCACTACCAGACCAATAAAAGCCGCATGGTAAGGCTGGCTGAGTATAGCCGCGACTGCCTAAAAGCGCTGCGCGAAGAGACCGGCATTCAGTACGAAGGCCGTCAGGGCGGCACATTGCAACTGTTCCGCACCGCCCAGCAGTTTGAAAGCGCGTCAAAAGACATTGCCGTGCTGGAAGAGGCGGGCGTGCCTTACCAACTGCTGGAATCCAGCCAACTGGCGACCGTTGAGCCTGCTTTGGCACAGGTTGCCCACAAGCTGACCGGTGGCCTGCGCCTGCCTAATGATGAAACCGGCGACTGCCAGCTGTTCACTCGCCAACTGGCCGAGATGGCGCGTCAGGCGGGCGTGGTGTTTGAATTTAACCGCAGCGTGGACAAGCTGCTGGTGGAAAACGGTCAGGTGACGGGCGTGCAGTGCGGCGCGGAAGTGGTCAAAGGCGACGCCTACGTGGTGGCTTTCGGCTCTTACTCGACGGCGCTTCTGAAAGATTTAGTCTCGATCCCGGTCTACCCGCTGAAAGGCTACTCGCTGACGATCCCCATCACTGACCCGGCCTCCGCGCCGTTCTCCACCGTGCTGGATGAAACCTACAAAATCGCTATCACCCGTTTTGACGACCGAATTCGCGTGGGCGGCATGGCGGAGATCGTCGGCTTCAACACCCAGTTGGCGAAGGCTCGCCGCGAAACGCTGGAGATGGTGGTGCGTGACCTCTACCCGAACGGCGGCAATGTGGAGCAAGCTTCGTTCTGGACCGGGCTGCGCCCAATGACGCCAGACGGCACGCCAATCGTTGGCAAAACGCGCCTGAAAAATCTCTACCTGAATACCGGCCACGGCACGCTCGGATGGACCATGGCCTGTGGTTCCGGCCAGCTGCTGTCGGACATCATCACCGGCGTGACACCGGCTATTCCCGCTGACGATTTAGCCGTTGAGCGCTACAGCCCGGACTTCGCCGCGACCCATCCCAACATTCATAAAATGCATCCTATCGGTTAATAGCTGATTTTAATTTTTGAGCCGGTCAGCAGAGGTTGTAGGAAGACCGGCTCATTGATTCGCCTCTGGAGAGAGTATGCCACGCCCGATTTCCGCTACGTTGTCACTTTCTGCGTTATCCAATAATTTGCAGGTTATCCGCCGTTTCGCGCCGCACAGCAAGGTCTGGTCGGTGGTCAAAGCCAATGCTTATGGCCACGGCGTCGAGCATGTGCTGCAAGGCTTATCTTCTACCGACGGCTTTGGATTGCTCGATTTTAAAGAGGCCATTTTGCTGCGCGAGTCAGGATGGCAGGGGCCGATTCTGCTGCTGGAAGGCTTCTTCTCACCAGCCGATCTTGAAGCCATTGACCAATATGGCCTGACCACCGCCGTACACAGCGATTGGCAGATTGACGCCATCAAGCAGGCCAAGCCTAGCGCGCCAATCAATGTTTATCTGAAGATTAACAGCGGCATGAATCGTCTGGGCTTCAAGCCGGAAAAGGTTGAAGCCGCGTGGCACGCGCTGAAGGCCTTGCCGCAGGTGGGGGAAATCACCCTGATGAGCCACTTTGCCCACGCCGACGGCCCGGAAGGCGTCGAGGGGCAGATGGCACAGATCCTTGCCGCCGGGGAGAACATCTCGGGCCCGAGATCGCTGGCCAACTCTGCCGCGACGCTGTGGTATCCCGACACCCATTATGACTGGATCCGTCCGGGCATTATTCTTTATGGCGCGTCGCCGAGTGGCAAATGGCGGGATATCGCCGACAGCGGGCTGAAACCGGTGATGACCTTGAGTACCGAAATTATCGGCACTCAGCAGTTGCAGGCGGGTGACCGCGTTGGCTACAGCGGCCGCTATCGCGCGTCGGGCGAGCAGCGGATTGGTATTATTGCCTGTGGCTATGCCGACGGTTATCCGCGCCACGCGCCGAGCGGCACGCCGGTGTGGGTGGATGGTGTGATGACACAAACCGTGGGCACGGTGTCGATGGATATGATTATGGTTGACCTGACGCCTTGCCCGCAGGCCGCGATTGGTTCGAAAGTGGAGCTGTGGGGAGCCAACTTGCCGGTGGATGATGTGGCGACCGTGGCTGGCACTCTGGGCTATGAGCTGTTGTCAGCTCTAGCTCCAAGAGTCCCAGTCACTATAGTGGAATAAATCGAGTAGTTTAACTCTGTGGTTAACCGAGGCGGGTCAAGCGGCCCGCTGATTTCTTACTGGCGCGACGTGCTAATAGCGCCAGACAGCCTCCAGCCAGCATCACCAGCGCCAGACTCAGTTTCGGCTGAAGCGGCAGAGCCATGGCGATAAAGCCAAACAGCGCGCCTCCCGCCATCTGCACAGAACCCACCAAGGCCGACGCCACGCCCGCTTCATTTGAAAATGGCTCCAGCGCGTAGCTGGTGGCCGGGCCAATCAAGAAAGCTAAACCGGCGCAGGCGCTGGCTACTGGCAGCATGTAGAGCCAAGTGGCGTGCTGCTGCTCCGGGGCGATAAGGGTCAAGCCCGCCACTAAGCCCGCGCAGCCGAGGAACATCAACAATGCACCGGAGGCCAGACAGACCGGGCGTCCCACCTTCTGAATGATGCGGTTAGCGATAAAGCTGACCGCCATGATCCAAAATCCGTTAGCGCCGAAAACCAGCGAAAACTCGAACGGCGTCAGTCCCGCCTGACTCATCAGGACCGTCGGAGCCAGTGAGACGTAGGTCAGCGCCATGCCCATCGCACCGGCGTTTACCGCGGCGAAGGTGATGAAGCGTTTGTTGAACAGGATCCGCGCGTACTGTTTGAACGGCAGGCCGCCGGATTGGGTGTCGGCAGGGCGCGTCTCCGGCAGCTTGAACAGCACCAGAGCCAGAATCAACAGACTGTAGCCGCACAGTGCCCAGAACGGCGCGCGCCAGCCAAGGAACTGGGCAATCAGCCCGCCAATCAGCGGAGCTAAGGCCGGAATGATGTTCAGCGTGCCGTTGAGGAAGCCGTAGGCGCGGGCCGCGTCATCGCCACTCATTCGGTCGCGCACGCTGCTGAACACCACCACCGAGGTACAGCACACAGCCAGCCCTTGGATCACGCGGGAGAACATAAACATAAATGCCGTCTCAGCCGTCGCGGCGACAATGGCGCCGACCAAATAGACGATCACGCCAATAATGGCGATCGGGCGGCGGCCGTAGCGGTCAACCAATGGCCCTGCAATCAGCTGCCCCAGTCCCATCACTAAAATAAACAGTGAAATAGAAGATTGGATAATGGCTTCAGCGCTGTTCAATCCCTTGGCAATCGCCGGGATAGCAGGGAGGTAGAGGTCAATCCCCAGTGGTCCAAGCAGGACCAGCGTTAACAGCAGGAAAAGGAATTTTTGCATATAAAACATCACAGTCCGTGTTCGAAGGGAGGCTAAGGGTAATGATTTCGACTGGCGATGGAAAGGAATTGTTAAATAATTATAGATGGATTGCTGGATAAAAAAACGGACACCCTGAGGTGCCCGTGATGCTGCCGCTTGGCGTTACAGCCTTATTTCTTTTTCCAGAAATCATCAAACACGGTAACTGGCGGCTGGCGCTTGTGCTCAGTGCGCAGATACCAGCCTTCGATGGTTGACGCGGCTTTCTCGTCAATGGTTTTGCCTTCCAGATAGTCGTCAATCAGCTCATAGGTGACGCCAAGGGCGACTTCATCCGGCAGCGAAGGGCGGTTCTCTTCCAAATCGGCGGTCGGCGCTTTGGTGTAGAGATGCTCAGGGCAGCCGAGGTGCTTGAGCAGCGCTTTGCCCTGACGTTTGTTCAGACGGAAAATTGGGTTGATGTCGGTGCCGCCGTCGCCGTACTTGGTGAAGAAGCCAGTTACCGCTTCCGCCGCGTGGTCGGTGCCGACTACCACGCCTTTTTTCATCCCGGCGATGCTGTATTGCGCCTTCATGCGTTCGCGGGCTTTCTCATTACCTTTGATGAAATCGCTTAACTCAATGCCGATTTCACGCAGGGTGGCTTCGCTCGCTAATACCGCATTTTTGATATTTACGGTGAATACCTGATCAGGTTTGATAAAGTCGATGGCATCAATGCAGTCTGATTCATCGGCCTGCACGCCGTAAGGCAGGCGCACGGCGATGAACTGATAGCTCTCATCTGAGGTTTCCGCACGTAATTCACTAATTGCCGTTTGGCAAAGTTTACCGGTAAGAGTAGAATCCTGCCCGCCGCTGATGCCCAGTACCAGTGATTTAATAAAGGGATGGGCCAGCAAATAACTTTTTAGAAAATCGACGCTGGTGCGAACTTCTTGTGCCGTGTCAATTTGCGGTTTGACGTGCAAAGCCTGAATGATTTCTTGTTGTAAAGCCATGACCACTCCTCCTGAAGGCAGCCGTCGAGGAACTCGCGGCGCAATAAGATATTTTCAACAGGTCTAAAGCTAACTCGCCTCGTTCAAAAGGACAAGACAGCGCATTCGGTTCGGCCGAAATCTGTGCATTCTTGTAGTAGGAAAAATTGAACGCCCGAAAAGGGAAGCGAGTTAAAACAGATTTCAAGGGCGCAAGCCCGGAATATGGAAACAAATTGTAATGATTGCGTTTGGTTCTATTTCAGGAAATATTTGTCACTCGGAACAGTCTAAAAAGTCCCGCTAAAAAAGGATATCAGCACTTTTGTGCTGTATATTCATTGCGGGTTTTTACCAAGTATGTATCAGTTCGTGCGCTATTGAAGGGATTTGCCAGCTTTGCTTAAAGGACCTAAATGAACGGCAAAGTTATTTCGATATGCAGTTATCTCAGTGTGTAGGGGTTCCAAAGGCAAATTACCTTGGGCCACCTGGCACTATTTGCCTTAAGTCGATTGGGGAAGCAAAATGTTTTTTCGGGTTGTTCGTCGTTTACCAGCTTGCGCAGTAGTCTGCGGAGCTGCGCTGTTCAGTATTTCAAGTCTGGCAGACACCACTATTTTCACCGCGTTGGATGATCCTGCTACGGCGAAAAAGCCGTTTGAAGGCAATATTCAGGCGGGTTATACCGCGCAAACCGGTAACACCACAAACTCATCTCTGAGCGCTGACACCACCATGACGTGGTTCAACACCAATACGGCTAACAGTATCTGGGGTTCAGCTCGCAACACCTCTTCTTCAGGTGTGCGTTCATCCGAGAAATATCAGGCTGGCGCACGTAGCCGCTACAATCTGGATGATGATAACTACGTGTTCGGTCAGGGCAGCTGGTTGAGCGACCGTTATAACGGTTACCGCGCGCGTGACGTCGGCACCATCGGTTACGGTCGTCAGATCTGGAGCGGTCCGGTACACACGCTGAATCTGGAAGCAGGTCCGGGTGTTCGTCACGATGAGTTCGAGCAGGGCGGTAACTCTACCCGTGCATTGGCTTACGCATCTGGCGCTTACAGCTATAAAATTAGCGACACGGCTAAGTTCACACAGGGCCTGTCAGTGTTAGCGAACGACGAAACCACCTACAACTCAGAGACGGCGTTGACAGTTGCTATCAACACCCACTTCTCTCTGAAACTGGCTTACGACGTGACTTACAACACCAAACCACCAGCCAGTGCGCCGGATAAAACCGACACTGTGACCTCCATCAATCTGGTTTACGGTTTATAAGTTCGTCATTAATAAGCTACCCCAGTTTATTAAGTCGTTAATAGTTTGAGTTTTAAAAGCCAGCGGAGCAATCGGCTGGCTTTTTTATTGTCAGCTTTCTGGCTAACTGCCAATAATAGCCGTTAAATACCCATGTAATAACTGGGCTTATTTGATTGCGAGTGCGGCTCATCTCGGAAAATAACAGTTGGTTTAGTTAATGTTTAAACTTATTGGGAACTGTTCCTAAAAGGCACAAATAGCATAAAAGTGTAACTACAAATTTAGAATAAATCTGATTTATAATATCGTCATATGTCTAATACGTAGAGGATGGACCCTATGACGGCCATTATTATTCTTACCATTTTTGTGGTTAGTTTTATTTATGCGCATTCGCGCGGCAAAGTTAAACAGAAGTTTTCACGCCAGCTACTCGACCACTCGACTTTTATGGGGCCGGTAAATATGTTTATGACCGGCTTTTCTACCCTGCCGTCGAAACCTTATTTCCCGGCGGAAGATTTCCCGGAATTACAGCGTTTAACCGATAACTGGCAGACTATTCGCGATGAGGCCGTGCGCCTGCAGGACCATATTAAAGCGGCGCAGACCAATAACGACGCAGGCTTTAATACTTTCTTCAAACGTGGCTGGAAACGCTTCTATTTGAAGTGGTACGGCGACAGCCATCCGTCGGCGGAAAACCTCTGCCCGAAAACGGTGGAATTGTTAAACAGCATTCCTTCTATTAAAGCTGCGATGTTCGCCGAGTTGCCGTCCGGCAGCTATTTGGGTAAGCACCGCGACCCCTACGCCGGTTCCGTGCGTTATCACCTTGGCCTGATGACGCCAAACGATGACCGCTGCTTTATCGAGGTGGACGGCATTAAGCACAGCTGGCGCGACGGCCAGCCGGTGATTTTCGATGAAACCTTTGTTCACTGGGCGGAAAACAAGACTGACGAGACGCGCATTATTCTGTTCTGCGACGTCGAGCGCAAAATGAAGTGGCCGTGGGCGCAGCGCGTTAACCATTGGGTTGGCAGCACGCTGATGTCTGCCGCCAGTTCGCCTAACGATGAACAGGACCGTACTGGGTTTATTAATAAGATATTCAAGTATGTCTATGCTCTGCGTAACGGCGGGCAGGCATTAAAAGCGCGCAGCCGTAAAACTTATTACGCGCTAAAGTGGTTGGTGATGATTGGCATCCTGGCCGCTATTATCCTGCCAAGCATCAGCTGAGTAATTAGATTCTTTATTCATCTGCTAAAATAGAAAACGGCCAGTTAAATCAATTAACTGGCCGTTTTATTAGGCGACTGAAGTATAACTATCTTAATTTTCTTGAACTTGCTTGTGGAACAGTTCGCGGAATACCGGGTAAATATCCTCCGGTTCGCGAATATGTTGCATGGCGAAATTACCAAACTTCTGCTGCAATACTTCATATTCACGCCACAGCGTTTGATGAGCCCGCCGGGTTATCTCGATATAACTATAATAACGCACCATAGGTAGCAGTTTCTGCGCCAATATTTGGTGGCACAGCGGCGAGTCATCGGCCCAGTTATCACCGTCAGACGCCTGCGCTGCGTAAATATTCCACGCTGCCGGGTCGTAACGCTCCTGAATAACTTCGTCCATTAACTTCAACGCGCTGGATACAATGGTCCCGCCGGTCTCCTGCGAGTAGAAAAACTCCTGTTCATCCACTTCTTTGGCCTGAGTATGGTGGCGGATATAGACCACATCGACGTTTTTATAGGTTCTGCTCAGGAACAGATAGAGCAGGATATAGAAACGCTTGGCCATATCTTTGGTCGCCTGATCCATAGAGCCGGAGACGTCCATCAAACAGAACATCACCGCCTGGCTGGAAGGCTCGGGGCGACGCTCGTAGTTCTTGTAGCGTAAGTCAAACGTGTCGATGAACGGCGTTCTGGCGATTTTCTGCCGTAGCTCCGCAATCTCCTTGCGCAGCCGTTCTTCTTCTAACAGTTGCGCGGGCTCGCTGTTTTCCACTTCTGTCAGCGTAGACTCCAGCTCGCGCAACTCCCGTTTTTTCCCTGCGGTCATCGCCGTGCGGCGGGCGAGGGAGTTCTGCAAAGAGCGAACAACACTGATATTGGCCGGCACACCGTTTGAGGTATAACCCGCGCGGTGCGTTTTGTACTCGGTCATCTGCCGGAACTGGTTTTTCTGCAAGTTCGGCAGCGCTAAGTCTTCGAACAACAGGTCAAGGTACTCGTCTTTCGAAATCTGGAAGGAGAACTCATCTTGGCCTTCACCGTCCTTGCTGGCGTCACCTTGTCCGCTGCCGCCGCCACCGCCCCCTTGCGGTCGTTCGATACGGTCATTCTGCACAAAGTGATCGTTGCCGGGGTGAACGCGGTGGCGCAGGCCGCCGCGACCCTGATGAAACATAGGCTCGTTGATATCCTCATTGGGGATTGAAACTGACTCCCCGCTGTCTACGTCGGTAACCGAACGCTTGTTGATGGCCTCGGCAATCGACTGTTTGATTTGCGACTTATAGCGGCGTAAAAAGCGCTGGCGGTTAACCGCGCTTTTGTTCTTGCCATTCAGTCGACGGTCAATAAAGTACGTCATATTTCCCCCAAACGACGTTGCCAACGATCCTCTGTTACGAAGATTTTCTCACGCGCAGATACCATTCACACAGCAGGCGAACCTGTTTGCGTGTATATCCTTTCTCCATCATTCGGTCGACAAAGTCATCGTGTTTTTTCTGTTCATCGGTCGACGTTTTGGCATTGAATGAGATAACCGGCAGTAATTCCTCAGTATTCGAGAACATTTTTTTCTCGATAACCGTGCGCAGTTTCTCGTAGCTGGTCCAGTTCGGATTACGGCCACTGTTCTGTGCTCTGGCGCGCAACACGAAGTTGACTATCTCGTTACGGAAATCTTTCGGGTTACTGATCCCGGCTGGTTTTTCGATTTTCTCCAGTTCGGCATTCAGTGACTCGCGGTCAAACAGCTGGCCGGTATCCGGGTCGCGATACTCCTGATCTTGGATCCAGAAGTCGGCATAGGTGACATAACGGTCGAAAATGTTCTGCCCGTATTCCGAGTAGGACTCAAGGTAAGCCGTCTGGATCTCTTTGCCGATAAACTCAGCGTATTTCGGGATCAGATAGCCTTTCAGGTGCTCAAGGTATTTTTCCGCTACGTCCTGCGGGAACTGCTCGCGCTCAATCTGCTGCTCAAGGACATAGAACAGGTGGACTGGGTTAGCGGCGACTTCCGCGTGGTCGAAGTTGAAGACGCGCGACAGGATTTTGAACGCAAAACGTGTCGACAGGCCATTCATCCCTTCATCCACACCGGCGTAGTCACGGTATTCCTGATAAGACTTGGCTTTCGGGTCAGTGTCTTTCAGGCTTTCACCGTCATAGACGCGCATTTTCGAGTAACTGCTCGAGTTTTCAGGCACTTTCAGGCGAGATAGAATCGAGAAGCGCGCCAGCGTTTCCAGCGTTCCCGGTGCGCAAGGGGCGTGCACCAGCTCACTGTTGCTCAACAGCTTGTCGTAAATCTTGATCTCTTCGGACACCCGCAGGCAATAAGGCACTTTGACTATGTAAACGCGGTCGAGGAACGCCTCATTGTTCTTATTGTTGCGGAATGTCACCCATTCGGACTCATTGGAGTGAGCCAAAATGATGCCGTTGAACGGCAGGGCGGAGATGCCTTCGGTCCCGTTATAGTTACCTTCCTGCGTGGCAGTCAGCAACGGGTGCAGCACTTTGATCGGTGCTTTGAACATCTCGACGAATTCCATCACCCCTTGGTTCGCACGGCATAATGCGCCGGAGTAGCCGTAGGCGTCAGGGTCGTTTTGCGCGTGGTTTTCCAGTTTACGGATGTCGACTTTACCGACCAGCGCGGAGATGTCCTGATTGTTCTCATCGCCGGGTTCGGTTTTGGCGATAGCGATCTGTTCGAGAATCGATGGCCAGACTTTGACCACTTTGAATTTGGTGATGTCACCGCCGAATTCGTGCAGGCGTTTGGCGGCCCACGGCGACATGATGGTGCCGAGATAGCGAGTCGGGATGTTGTACTCTTTTTCAAGAATGGTCGCATCTTCTTGCGGATTGAACAGGCACAGCGGGTGATCATTCACCGGGCTGCGCTCGCCGTTGGCACTCAGAACATAGATAGGCACGCGCTGCATCAGCGCTTTCAGCCGTTCTGCGAGGGAGGATTTACCACCGCCCACCGGGCCTAATAAATAGAGGATTTGTTTCTTTTCTTCCAAACCTTGAGCGGCATGTTTTAGGTAGGAAACGATCTGTTCGATAGCTTCTTCCATACCGTAAAACTCTTCGAACGCGGGGTAACGTGCAACAACCCGGTTGGAGAATAAACGCGACAGGCGTGGTTCTAGCGCGGTGTCTACCATCACTGGTTCACCGATCGCCATCAACAGGCGTTCCGCGGCATTGACGTAAGCACTTTTATCTTGCTTCGCAATGGTGAGGAATTCCTGAAGTGTGAACTCTTCGTCCTTGGCAGCTTCATAACGCTGGCGATAATGGTCAAATATGTTCATACGTTGCCCGTCCTTCGTTAATTTATCCGCGGCAATTGAGGCCGAAACTTCAATGACGTTGGATATAGCACAGGTTAATGAGAGCGTTGGAAATCAAAAACAGCTCCCGGAAAAAAGCTCTCCATCTCAGTGCAGCAACCCTTATGCCAACTTGCAGAAACCCATTTTTCACACGAACAGATTTAAATTATTGCGACTGCCGTGAACCAGCGGGTCGGGAAGTGCCTCAGATGAAGTCTTTCATCTATAAATAAGCGTAGTTTGGCATTACAAAAATTTCCTCTCCTCAGATCCCATTTTTTAAGACATATCAATGACTCAGTTCAGCGCTTTCGACTTTGAAGCCTTATAGGACGTGGGCTGAGCGGGTGATGCCCGTCGTTTAGTCATTTTTATTTCATACTTTGCATATAAATTATGCGATCGCCTTGGTTTTTCTGCGTAAGTTATTCACGACAACTGTAAATGCTAAGCGAAGCGATTATTCTTCGCTTACACTACTGGCGGTTTTTAAATTAAGGGAATTAATAACAATGAAAATTTCGCATTTCAAAACATTGTCCATCGCAACCGCAGCCGTCCTGTTCAGCCACGCCGCTGCGGCGGGGACATGGTCGCTGGGTGCATCAGCATTAGTCGACGTAAATCCGTATAAAGGGTATGACACTAAGGTTCTCCCAGTTCCGATCATCAGTTATGAAGGCGATGATTTTTATTTCCACACGCTGACTGCCGGTTATTACCTGTGGAAAGACGATCAGAACAAACTCAGCCTGACCGGTACTTACATTCCGTTCGGCTATAAGCCTGGCGATTCTGATGATTCCCAGATGAAGCGTCTGGATAAACGCCGTGGCACATTGATGGCGGGTCTGGCTTACTCACATATCGAAGAGTGGGGAACAATCCGCACCACCTTCAACGGTGACGTGCTGGATAACAGTGATGGGATGGTGGCTGACCTGGCTTACCTCTACACCTTCCACCAGGATAACTGGGCCTTGGTGCCGGGTATCGGTGTGCAGTGGAGCAGCAGCAATCAGAATCAATACTACTACGGTATTAACAGCAATGAATCTCGCCGCAGTGGCTTGAACAGCTACTCGCCGGATGACAGCTTCAGCCCGTATTTAGAGCTGTCTGCCAAGTATGACATCAACAAAGACTGGCAGGCCTTCTTCATGGGTCGCTATATCCGTCTGGATAGCGAAGTTAAAGACAGCCCGATGGTGGATAAATCCTACTCCGGGATGTTGTGGACTGGCGTGACTTACAGCTTCTAAAAACAGGCACGCCCCAAAACGGGGCGTTGTTTGCTACAAAATGGGGCGATTCGCCCCATTTGCACATCTGTAGTGCGGAAAAAAATCAGCGCACTATTTTTTACTAATAGTTACAGCCAGTTTGGCTGGTTTAGACGCGGTGCTTTTCTGCGCTTGCGTGACGCAGCCGGTTTCCACACACACCATGGTCTTATAACTGTCATCCGCCATGTCTTTCATGCTGGTGGACAATTCCACACCCGGGTTCCAAGCAATCACGTCGCTATTGTGGTGATGCTCCACCACCAGCGTGCGGTTTAATGCTGAATCCACAATCAGGCTGGTGGCCTGTGGCTGGGTGAAGATACGGTCAACCTGACCGTTGAAGGTCAAATCGCCTTGCAGCTCAGATTCTTTCCCGCTGTTCACTTTATCAATGAAAGGTTGGCCGAGGCCGGTCACTTTCACTTTGTCGATATCGCCAATGTTGAAATAAGCGTGCAGGGCGCTGGTGGTTTCGAAATCACCGGTAGATTCCAGCTCAATATGGCAAGTCTCGCCGAGGGTGAATTTGGCGGTCAGGGTGAACGCGTGCGGCCATAGCTCGCGAGTTTCTGCGCTGTCTTTCAGGGTCAGAGCCAGCTCAACGCCTTGCTCGTTTTCGCTATGTGAAGTCAGTTCCCACGCCAAATTGCGCGCAAAGCCGTGCGAAGGTTTACCCGCCGGGCCGAACCACGGCCAGCAGATTGGCACGCCGCCGCGAATAGCAACGCCCGGCTGGAAAGCAGTTTCCTTGCTCAGCCAGATAATAGGTTCTTCGCCTTCAGGCTGCCACGCCACCAAATGAGCACCTTGTAAGGTGATGGCTGCGCGTAATTTAGGATGGGTGATAACCAGAACCGGTAATTCATCAATCTGACGCTGGCTGATTGCCGGCGTGATTTGTTTTAAGACGGGTAGAGTAAAGAGTTTTGCGGTCATGAGTTGAATCCTTGATCGGCAGAAAGCAAAAGGGCGACTTAGCGTCGCCCTTCAATCATTTCTTCACATCGGCCAATTATTTGGAGATATGAGAAATCAGGTCCAGAACTTTGTTTGAGTAGCCAGTTTCGTTATCGTACCAAGAAACCAGTTTCACAAAGTTGTCGTTCAGAGCGATACCTGCTTTAGCATCGAATACTGAAGTCAGTTTTTCGCCGTTGAAATCGGTAGAAACCACTTCGTCTTCGGTGTAGCCCAGAACGCCTTTCAGCTCGCCTTCAGCAGCGGCTTTGATCGCTTCACAAATTTCTTTGTAAGAAGCTGGTTTTTCCAGACGTGCAGTCAGGTCAACAACAGAAACGTTGGTGGTTGGAACGCGGAACGCCATACCAGTCAGTTTGCCGTTCAGAGCAGGGATAACTTTACCTACTGCTTTAGCTGCACCGGTAGAAGAAGGGATGATGTTCTGAGATGCGCCGCGGCCGCCGCGCCAGTCTTTGTGAGACGGGCCATCAACGGTTTTCTGAGTCGCGGTAGTTGCGTGAACAGTGGTCATCAGCGCTTCAACGATACCGAACTTGTCGTTGATAACTTTAGCCAGTGGTGCCAGGCAGTTAGTAGTACAAGAAGCGTTAGAAACGATTTCCTGACCTGCGTATTCTTTATGGTTAACGCCCATAACGAACATTGGGGTGTCATCTTTAGATGGGCCAGTCAGAACTACTTTCTTAGCGCCAGCTGCGATGTGTTTACGTGCAGTTTCGTCAGTCAGGAACAGACCGGTTGCTTCAGCAACAACGTCAACGTTAACTTCGTTCCATTTCAGGTTAGCTGGATCACGCTCAGCAGTAACACGGATGGTTTTGCCATTTACAACCAGATGACCGTCTTTAACTTCAACGGTACCGTCGAAACGGCCGTGGGTTGAGTCGTACTTCAGCATGTATGCCATGTAGTCAGCGTCTAACAGATCGTTGATTGCTACGATCTCGATGTCAGAACGTTCTTGAGCAGCACGAAAAACAATGCGACCGATACGGCCAAAACCGTTGATACCTACTTTGATAGTCATATATTCCACCAGCTATTATTTAGTGAATAAAAGGTTGGTTGTAAAATTACAAAAACCTTCCTAAGCGTCAAGCGGAATCGTGTCAATACTTGCTGTAAGTCAAAGCTGAGACTCACTTTTGCTCGGATATTGCACATTCCGTTTCCTAATCGGCTAGAAAAGACATGGGGGCCATTTCACCGAATATAAAGTCCATCGAGAACTAATATGTGATCTGTATCACATTGCCCTTTGGCCCAACGCCGATGGCATACAGTTTAAGCCAAAACTGGCAGACTCGTTGTTAATTTATTGTTATAATAAGCTGTTATTTTAGTTGATTTTCCTATCTGGCAGAGAATGACAACCATGGCCAATGACCCTAAAGATCCATCTTCTTCAGTTCAACTCACTGAAATTCAGCATTATGTGACGCAAGAGCGCGGTACCGAACGCCCGTATACCGGTAAATTACTGCACAACAAACGTGATGGGATTTACCACTGTCTGGTGTGTAACGCGCCGCTGTTCTACTCCGATACCAAATATGACTCCGGCTGCGGCTGGCCGAGTTTCTATCAGCCAGTGACTCATGACGCAATTACTTATCTGACTGATAACACTCACAATATGGAAAGGGTGGAAATTCGCTGCTCCAACTGTGACGCCCATCTGGGGCACGTATTCCCTGACGGCCCAGAGCCAACCGGTGACCGTTACTGTGTGAATTCGGCTTCGATGAGCTTTATCGATGGCGAAAACGGCGAGAAAACAGCGGGCTAATTCGCTGCTGTAAACACCCTAATCATTGTGGTGTAATTTTAACGACAAAATCGATTCAGCCATTATTCACTACCCGATGAATAATTAGCCAACACGAAGAGAGCGGTTGATGGAAATTAATGATTTGGTCGGCGTGATGACGCCGGAGATTTACCAACGACTGGCGCTAGCCGTTGAATTGGGGAAATGGCCGGACGGCGTGAAGCTGACGCCGGAGCAGAAAGAGAACAGTCTGCAAATGGTGATGCTCTATCAGGCGCGCCACAACGTCGATGCCCAGCACATGAGCATTGGCACTGACGGCCAAATCGTCACCAAGAGCAAGCAAGAGCTGAAGCAGCAGTTTGCTCAGGAAGCCTTAATCCGCATTAAGCCGGAATAAGCGCGCAGCAATATGAGCAATAAGAAAAGGGCGCCAATGCGCCCTTTGTCATGTCTGCAAGCCAGCTCTATCAGCGCAAGTCGGCGAGGGTGATAAGCTTGGCCCCGGCCTGCTGCATCTGATCAATTGCCTGCTGGCTGTCCTGCGGGTTGAGATTTACCCCTCGGCAGCCTTCGACCAGCAGCTCAACCTCATAGCCCAGCTGTAGCGCGTCCAGCACGCTAAACTTGACGCAGTAATCCGTCGCCAACCCCATGATAATCAGGCGCTGCACCTGCTGTTGTTGCAACCATTGGTGCAAGCCCGTGGCGGCGCGATGAGCATTATCAAAAAACGCGCTATAGCTATCGATGGCGACGTTTTGCCCTTTACGCACCACGTGATCAATCTGCTGGCTCTCAAGCTGCGGGTGGAATTCCGCGCCGTGCTGGCCCTGTACGCAGTGTACCGGCCACCACACCTGCGGCAGGCCGTCGAGCTCGCCCAGCGTCCACGGCTCGGCATTGGCGTTGACAGCAAAGCTGCCGTGAGCCTGCGGGTGCCAGTCCTGCGACGCCACCACCGCAACGCCCTGCGACTTGCAGACGCCAATAGCCTGATTGGCCACGCTGATGGTGGCATCGCCTTCCTGCACAGCCAACGCGCCGCCGGGGCAAAAATCATTTTGCAGGTCGATCAACAATAATGCGGAATTCATCGGGCGCTCCTGTTATTCGGTCAGCTCACCGCGCAGGTTTTGCTGCATCAAAACGCGGATCTCTTCAGCCGACAGCGGCTGGCTCAGCAGATAGTGCAGTTTGGTCAGCGTGGCTTCCACGGTCATATCAAAGCCGCTGATCACGCCGGAATGCGCCAAGGCGTTGCCGGTGGCATAGCCGCCCATGTCCACGCGGCCAGAAATACACTGGGTGAGGTTCACCACCACGATGCCGCGCTCGGAGGCGTCTTTCAGCACTTTCAGCAGGTCGCCTTTTTGTGGCGCATTGCCCACGCCGTAGGAGCGCAGGATTAACGCTTTTACCGGCTGCATCAGGAAGTTTTCCACCACTTCGGCCGAAATCCCCGGGTAAATGGTCACCACGCCAATAGGCTGCGGAGTGATGTCATGCACTTTCAGCGGGCCAGTGGCGGCCGGGATAGAAGGTGTGGAGAGGCGGCGAATGTGGATCCCGGCTTCCAGCAGCGGGGCAAGGTTTGGCGACGCAAAGGCGTCGAAGCCGTCGGCATGGGCCTTGGTGCTGCGGTTGCCGCGATACAGACGATTGTTGAAGAACAGCGAGACTTCGTTCACCGGATGGTTCGCCGCGATATACAGCGAATTCAGCAGGTTAATTTGGCCGTCAGAGCGCAGGGCTTCCAGCGGAATTTGTGACCCTGTCACAATTACCGGCTTGCCAAGATTTTCCAGCATGAAGGAGAGCGCCGAGGCGGTGAACGCCATGGTATCCGTGCCGTGCAGGATAACAAACCCGTCGTACTCATCGTAATGCGCCAAGATATCGTCGGCGATGTGCTGCCAGTCTTCCGGCGTCATGTCGGAGGAGTCCATCAGCGGCGCGTACTCTTGAATGGTGAACTCGGGCATCTCCGGGCGGTGGAACTCAGGCATCAGGGCCAACTGGCGCTGGAGGTGGCCGGAGACTGGGATATAGCCGTTTTCAGAGCGTTGCATACCGATGGTACCGCCGGTGTAGGCGACATAAATTGATTTTTTGGTCATGACAGGATTCTTTATTTTTAGAAAGCTTGCTTTCGAAATACAGGGATTTTCAGAAAGACAAAACGCGATGGCAGGAAGTATAAGGGCAACTGGGCGTTTGCCTCAAAAATAAAAAAAGCCCGGCGGTTAAGCTCGGGCTTTTTACAGGGCGAGATGAAGTTATTTCACGTCGCCGCAGGTCAGGCACAGCGCATAGCGGTTTTGCGGATCGTTCATGTTATTGAACAAATCAGCCTGAGATTTCAACTCCAGCGCCATTTTGGTCACCGGCGCAGGCAGATAAGCCTGAACCGCTGCGGGCAGCATGGCGTGGGCCGAAGCGCTCACCTGTGAGAACACCAGATCGGTGAAGCTTGGCTCGTTGACGTACCAGTTCAGCTGCCATTTTGGCAATTTCGCCAGTTCGGCGGCTTTATTCACGGCGTCATCGAAATCACCCAGTTGGTCCACCAGACCGTCATTCTTGGCATCAGAACCAATCCAGACGTGGCCTTGGGCAATCTGGTCGATCTGCTCAGGGGTTTTATTACGCGCCTTCGCCACTAAACCGATGAAGGTCTTGTAGCCGTTCTCGATGTTCAACTGCATCATCTGTGAGAACTCCGGCGGCAGGGCTTTGGTCACCGCAATATCAGCCAGCGGCGATGTCGCCACGCCGTCGGTATGCACGCCAAAGTTGTCGAGGGTGTTTTGGTAGGTGTTGATCACCCCGAAAATACCAATCGAGCCAGTCAGCGTGCTTGGGCTGGCAATAATGTAGTTAGCTGGCGTCGAGATCCAGTAGCCCCCAGATGCCGCCATGCCACCCATGGAAACCACCACCGGTTTGCCCGCCGCGCGAGCCGCCGCCAGTTCAGAGCGAATCACTTCCGACGCGCTGACGCTGCCGCCCGGGCTGTTTACGCGGAACACGATAGCTTTGATTTTTGGATCAAGGCGCGCATCGCGAATTTGCTGGGCCGTGGTGTCGCCACCGACTGCACCGGCTTGCTCTTCACCGTCGTTAATCGCGCCGTTAGCGAAGATAACTGCGATTTGCGGATCGTTATTATCCAGCTTCGGCTTGGTGGAGTAGTCGTAGATGCTGGTGTAGTTGAAGTCCTTGGCCTGCTTGTTCCAGCCGAAGGCTTTCACCATGTCATTGTCCGCTTCATTGCGCGAAGCCAGAACGTCTACCAACTTGCCCTTCAGCGCGTACTGCGCCATGTCGCCGCCGGTCTGCTGCATACCAGCCAGAACGCCAGCGGCACCTGGGAACAGCTGCTCAGGCGTGATTTGGCGGTTAGCCGACACGGTATTGAGATAGTTGTTCCACAGTGCGCCAATCCAGCGGCTGTCGGCTTCACGCGCGGCAGGGGACATGTCATCGCGAATCAACGGCTCAACCGCTGACTTATAGGTGCCCACGCGGAAGATATTGGTGGTGACCTTCAGCTTATCGAGCAGCGACTTGTAGTAAAGGTTATTGGTAGCGAAACCGTGTAAATCCACCGCGCCCTGTGGCGACAGGTAGATCTTGTTGGCGTAGCTCGCCAGATAGTATTGCGACTGATCATAGCTGTCATTGATGGCGTAAATCGGCTTGCCGCTGTCGCGGAATTCGCGCAGGGCTTTACCGATATAGTTCAGTGACGTCTGGTCGGTGCCGGTGAAATCACTCAGTTGCAGCACCATGCCGGTGATGTTCTTGTCATCTTTGGCCTGACGAATGGTGTCGACCAAATCAAACAGTGAGTTTTCCTGAAGGCGGTTGCTGGAAGTGCCCAGCAGCTCGCGGCCCCATTGGCGAACTTTGTTGTTCACCGACGGCTTATCCACCACGGTTCCGCTTAAATCAACCAGCAGGGCACCTTTAGTAGTGGTATCCGCAGGTTTGGATTGGAATGAGAAATAGACCCCGACACACAGCAAAATGAGCAGGATGAGGAATACGTTGAGGATGAACTCTCTGACGAAATTAAGAAGACGCCAGGTCCACTTAAAAAAACCGGCGATAATTCGCCACAATGTGCGCATGGTCTCTCCAACAAGACGGGAAAAGTATCGCTATCCTAATGACCCGCCGGAGAAATGTCAGCTTTAAATCATGTCAGAATTTGGCAAAGGGGCAGGCAATCACGCGGTGCTACGGCTAAATCTCTGGTTAGCAAAAGGCTGGCTGCTTATGTTAACGTAAGGTAAATGCCTATCATTATCAAAAGCGCTTATGGAGATTTAAATGGACGCTCTAGACTTATTGTTGAATCGTCGTTCGGCTTCACGCTTGGCGGCTCCAGCCCCGGCGGGCGAGGCTCTGCAAAACATTATTAACGCGGGTATGCGCGCCCCAGACCACGGCGCCTTGCAGCCGTGGAAGTTTGTTATCGCCGAAAACGACGGCCTGACGCGCTTTAGCGAACTGCTGCGCGCCGCCGCCATCAAAGACGGTGCCGATGAGAAGGCGATTGAAAAAGCCACTCAGGCCCCGCTGCGCGCGCCGCAAATCATCACCATTATTGCCAACTGCAAAGAGAGCGCCAAAGTGCCAGAGTGGGAGCAGGTGGTTTCTGCGGGCTGTGCGGTGCAGGCGATGCAGATGGCCGCGCTGGCTCAGGGCTTTAACGGCATCTGGCGCACCGGCGCGTGGACCGATCACGCTGACGTTCGCGCCGCGTTCAAATGCGGGCCAAACGACAAAATCGTCGGCTTCCTCTACCTCGGCACGCCACAGCTCAAGTCCAGTACTCAGGTTATCCCGGCCGACAGCAGCGCCTTCGTCTCTTATCTGTAATGAATTTATGCAGCAAACAGACTGCGATTTGCTGCTGTGAAATTCGCCGGTTTAGCGGGCATTATTCCGATAAACCGGCAATTCGCTGACTTTGTGAGCGACCATTCTACTCTCGACCTCTTCGTGACTTACCAATTCCGCCGCCAACGGCTAACATAGTCCTACCTGCACCCTAATGATGCTGTGAACAAAGGATGGACGATGAGACTCAGGGCGATAAAAACGGTATTACCCAATCCGACAGTTAAGGATGCTGCCTGATGCGTTTATTTATTGCCGAAAAGCCCAGCCTGGCTCGCGCTATTGCTGACGTTTTGCCTAAGCCCCATCGTCGCGGCGACGGTTTTATCGCCTGCGGCAACGATCAGGTGGTCACCTGGTGCGTCGGCCACTTGCTGGAACAGGCGCAGCCCGATGCCTACGACAGCCGCTATGCGCGCTGGAACCTCAACGACTTGCCGATCATCCCGGAAAAGTGGCAGCTTCAGCCGCGCTCTTCTGTCGCTAAACAGCTGAATGTGATTAAAAAACTGCTGCTGGAAGCCACACAGGTTATCCACGCGGGTGACCCGGATCGCGAAGGGCAACTGCTGGTGGACGAAGTGCTGGACTACCTCGAGCTGACACCCGAAAAACGCCAAAGCGTGCAGCGCTGCCTGATAAACGACCTCAACCCGCAGGCCGTCGAACGCGCCGTTGAGCGCCTGCGCGACAACCGCGACTTTATTCCGCTCTGCGTCTCGGCGCTGGCGCGCTCCCGCGCCGACTGGCTGTATGGCATCAATATGACCCGCGCTTACACCATTCTTGGGCGCAACGCGGGCTATAACGGCGTGCTCTCCGTGGGCCGCGTACAGACGCCGGTGCTCGGGCTGGTGGTGCGCCGTGACGAAGAGATTGAAAACTTCGTCCCTAAAGATTATTTCGAAGTCAAAGCCCACATCGTGACGCCGCTGGATGAGCGTTTTGTGGCGCTGTGGCAGCCAAGCGAGTCCTGCGAACCGTATCAGGATGAAGAGGGCCGACTGCTGCACCGCCCGCTGGCCGACCACGTGGTGGCGCGCATTGCGGGCCAGCCCGCGCTGGTCACCGGCTACAACGACAAGCGCGAAAACGACACCGCGCCGCTGCCGTTTTCCCTTTCCTCATTACAGATTGAAGGTTCGAAAGCCTTTGGTCTCAGCGCCCAGCAAATCCTCGATATATGCCAGCGGCTGTATGAAACGCACAAATTGATTACGTATCCGCGTTCGGATTGCCGATACCTGCCTGAAGAGCATTTTGCCGGGCGGCACTCGGTGCTCAACGCCATCAGCATCCATCAGCCCGATTTACTGCCGCAGCCGGTGGTGGACGTGGACAAGCGCAATCGCTGCTGGGATGACAAAAAGGTCGATGCCCACCACGCCATCATCCCGACGGCGCGCAGCAGCAAGGTCAATCTCACCGACGACGAGCAGAAGATCTATAATCTGGTGGCGCGGCAGTATCTGATGCAGTTCTGCCCGGACGCCGTGTTCCGCAAATGCGTGATTGATCTGGATATCGCCGGTGGCAAGTTCATTGCCAAGGCGCGTTTTCTGGCCGAAGCGGGCTGGCGTACCCTGTTGGGCAGCAAAGAGCGTGACGAAGAGAACGAAGGCACGCCGCTGCCGGTGGTCGCCAAGGGTGATGAGCTGTTGTGCGAACGGGGTGAAGTGGTCGAGCGACAAACCCAGCCGCCACGGCCTTTTACCGACGCCACGCTGCTCTCCGCGATGACCGGGATCGCCCGTTTCGTGCAGGACAAAGCATTGAAGAAAATCCTGCGCGCAACCGACGGTTTAGGTACTGAAGCCACCCGCGCGGGGATTATTGAGCTGCTGTTCCGTCGTGAGTTCCTCTACAAGAAGGGGCGCTATATTCACTCGAGCGACACTGGCCGGGCGCTGATCCACTCGCTGCCAGACATCGCCGGACGCCCGGATATGACCGCTGACTGGGAGTCCACGCTGACCCGCATCAGTGAGAAAAATTGCCGCTATCAGGACTTTATGCAGCCTCTGGTCGCGACCTTACAGAGCCTGATTATTCAGGCGAAAACCAACCGGGTATCGTCGGCGTTTCGCAGTATTCCGTCCAAACCGGCGGGTGCAGGCAAGGCGGCGACCGGTGCCAAAGGCGCGAAGAGCGCCCCTAAACGCCGTAAGGCACCGCCAAAAGGTAAGGAAGCGACCCAAGATGAATAAACTGATAATGGCCCTGTTGAGCAGTTCGCTATTACTGGCCGCCCCCGCGATGGCAAATCGCCCCGGCGTCGGCAACGGCGCTGATATCGTGGTGCCACTGCCGCCGCAGGTGTGGGAGAACAGCGCCAATGCCAACCAAAACAGCGCGCCGACCTGCCACAACTGCTGCATCTATAACAATAAAAGCTACACCGAAGGCGCGGTCGTCACGGCGGACAGCATCGTTTTACAGTGCGTGCGCGACCCGCAGGTGGTCGGCACCAATGATTTAAAATGGGAACGGATGAAGAAGTAACGCAGGCCGTTCTGCAAGCCATAAGTCAAAGCAAAAGGGCGCCGAGAGGGCGCCCTTAGTCTTATTCATCTAGCCTGACAGCGTAGCGCAGTAGGCTTCCAGCAAGGGGATATCGGCCGGAGCCAGCGCGTAGCTAAATGCCTGCAGTGGCGTCACCCAAACATATTCCGAGTGACAACGTAACTTAATGTCGCCTTGGAAGGCTGAAATTCGCCACGCGTGCAGGCGAATGACTCGCGCCGACTGGGGAGTGTCGTGGCTGGCAACCCAAGCTTCCACCTGTACATCGATGGCCATCTCTTCCTGCAACTCACGAATTAACGCCTGCGGCTGGGTTTCCCCGGCTTCCACTTTGCCACCGGGGAACTCCCACAGACCCGCCTGATCGCTGGACCCGTCGCGGCGAGCCAGCAGGATGTTGCCATCCCGCTCAATGATCGCCGCCACCACGTCCACTATCGGCAGAGTCGTTGGGTCGGTCATTTCAGGTCGAATTCGGCCCACACCGGCGCGTGGTCAGAAGGTTTTTCCATTGCACGAATGTCGTAATCGATGCCAGTGGCGATGCAGCGCGCCGCCAGCGGGGTGCTGGCTAACAGCAGGTCGATACGCAGGCCGCGATTTTCGTCAAAGCCTTTAGAGCGATAGTCGAACCACGAGAACTGATCGTTCACTTCTGGGTTGGCGAAACGGAAAGTATCCACCAAGCCCCAGCCTTTCAGGCGATCCATCCACTCGCGCTCTTCGGGCAAGAAGGAGCACTTGCCGGTGCGCAGCCAGCGTTTGCGGCTGTCTTCACCAATACCGATATCTAAATCGGTCGGGCTGATATTCACATCGCCCATCACCAGCACCGGATTTTGCACCGACAGGTGATTTGTCAGGTAATCCTGCAAGTCCTGATAGAAACGCGCTTTGGCGGGGAATTTGGTCGGGTGGTCACGACTTTCGCCCTGCGGGAAGTAGCCGTTAATCACGGTCAGTAGGCCCTGCGGGGTTTCGATATCCGCCATGATGATGCGGCGCTGGGCGTCTTCTTCGTCGCCCGGGAAGCCACGGCGCACGGCAACCGGCTCCTGCTTGGTGAGCATCGCCACGCCGTAATGACCTTTTTGGCCGTGATAGAAAACGTGGTAGCCGTGCTGGCTAACTTCTTCCAGTGGGAACATATCGTCATGCACTTTGGTTTCTTGCAGGCCGATAACGTCTGGCTGATGTTGCTCGATAAGGGCGGCGAGCTGGTGCGGACGCGCGCGCAATCCGTTGATATTAAAGGAGACGAACTTCATAGTCGGGAACCATTTTAGACGGTGAAATCAGCAGCCGATGTTAGCAGATAATTTTTGCCAATGGTACGAGGGCGGCACTGCTCAGCTTTTGAACATATTTTCAAAAATTGAAGATAATTGAGCCTTGTCCTAAGATTTTTCTGCTAATTATTACAATTTTCTGTCAACATTTTGTGACAGTCTCTTCTTCCGCTGTACTTGAGAGAGTATTATTCTCACCAGCGATTTCCGCACCGGCAGAAAAAGGTCAACACTGATGCGTCTGGAAGTTTTTTGCGAAGACCGCTTGGGTCTTGCCCGAGAGTTACTCGATTTATTGGTTCTGCGTAGCATTGATCTGCGCGGCATTGAGATTGCGGCCAGTGGTCGTATTTACCTTAATTTCTCCCAACTGGATTTTGACACTTTCCGCGCGTTGATGGCCGAGATCCGGCGCATCGACGGCGTCACCGATGTCCGCACCGTGGCATTCATGCCTTCCGAACGCGAGCACCGTGCGCTGCGCGCCTTGCTGGTTTCCATGCCAGAACCGGTTTTCTCCATCGACATGAAAGGCAAGGTTGATCTCGCCAACCCGGCCGCGCTGGCGCTGTTTGAAATGGACGAAGATAAAATTCGCCAACAGCCCGCCGCCAGCCTGATCACCGGCTACAACATCACTCGCTGGTTGGAAAGCGAATCCAGCCGTCCGCACTCCGAGCGCGTGGTGATCCGCAGTCAGGACTTCCTGATGGACCTGACGCCGATTGAGCTGAACGACGAGCAGCAGGCCAGCGAAATGGTCGGCGCGGTGGTGATGCTGAAATCCACGGCGCGCATGGGCCGCCAGCTGCAAGACTTAACCGTCAACGATGACAGCGAGTTTGACCACATCGTGGCGGTGAGCAGCAAAATGCGCCAAGTGTTGGATCAGGCACGCAAACTGGCGATGCTCGACGCGCCGCTGCTGATTGTCGGTGATACCGGAACCGGCAAAGATTTACTGGCCCACGCCTGCCATCTGCGCAGCGCGCGCGGCAAGAAGCCGTTCCTCGGCCTGAACTGCGCCTCACTGCCGGATGAAGTGGTGGAGAGCGAGCTGTTTGGTTACGCCGCAGGGGCGTACCCGAATGCGGTAGAAGGCAAAAAAGGCTTCTTCGAGCAGGCCAACGGCGGCTCGGTGCTGCTGGATGAAATCGGCGAAATGTCGCCGAGAATGCAAATCAAGCTGCTGCGCTTCCTCAATGACGGCACTTTCCGCCGCGTCGGTGAAGAGCATGAAGTAAAGGTGGATGTGCGCGTGATGTGCGCCACCCAGAAGAATCTGGTGGAGCTGGTGCAGCGCGGCGAATTCCGCGAAGACCTTTATTATCGCCTCAACGTGCTGACCGTGACCCTGCCGCCGCTGCGCGAACGTCAGGCCGACGTGATGCCGCTGACCGAGTTGTTCGTGGCGCGCTTCTCCGACGAACAGGGCATGCCGCGTCCGAAGCTCTCTTCACAGCTGGCGAACTACCTGACGCACTACGGTTGGCCGGGTAACGTGCGCCAACTGAAAAACGCCATTTACCGGGCGTTAACCCAGTTAGAAGGCGGCGAACTGCGCCCGCAGGACGTGATCCTGCCTGACTTTGATGCCGAAGTGGCACTGGGCGAAGAGGCGCTGAACGGCTCGCTGGATGACATCAGCAAGCGTTTCGAGCGTTCGGTGCTAACCCGGCTTTATCGCACTTATCCAAGTACCCGTAAGCTGGCGAAGCGTCTCGGCGTCTCTCATACCGCAATTGCCAACAAGCTGCGCGAATATGGCCTGAGTAGCCGCAAGCCTGACGGCAGCGACGAATAATCGCCGTGTTCAGGCATTTCAAATCATAAAAAAAGCCCTGCTGATGCAGGGCTTTGTCTTTTAACGCTTTGCGTCAGGGCGGACTATTTCAGTACGGCCAGCGCAGCTTCGTAATCTGGTTCAGTAGTGATTTCGTTCACCAGCTCGCTGTGCAGCACGTTGTCCTGACCATCCAGCACGATAACCGCACGCGCCGTCAGACCCGCAAGTGCGCCATCGGTGATTGCCACGCCGTAGTCATTCTTGAACTCGCCGCCGCGCAGGGTGGAGAGGGTAACCACGTTTGACAGGCCTTCAGCGCCGCAGAAGCGAGACTGAGCAAACGGCAGGTCAGAAGAAATACACAGCACCACGGTGTTGTCTACTTCGCCAGCCAGCTGGTTGAATTTACGCACGGAAGCCGCACAAACGCCGGTATCAATGCTTGGGAAGATGTTCAGCACCTTGCGTTTACCGACAAAACTGCTCAGGCTGACATCAGAGAGATCTTTTGCGACTAAAGTAAAAGGCTTAACGTTATCGCCAGTTTTAGGGAGTTGGCCAGCAACGCTAACCGGGTTGCTCTGAAAATGTACTGTCTGGGTCATGATATTTTCCTTTGTACAGATGAGACAAACGGCCCTCAGTTTAGGATAACAATTGTGAATTGGATATATAAAGTTTGCTAATTAATTGTTTTCTTTCCCGAGTTTCGGGCCAAGCCGCGCGCGCTGTGCGCCATATCCCAAGTTACTGATCCAAATTAACTTCAGGTCATTTTGTGACTTGCTGAAAAGTGCCAACTTCAACTACTTTGGAAAAATGAACGCTGTGTTAAACCTTTGAGCATGGGCCGAAGGTGGCAGAGGTAAATCGGGAGCCGTTATGAGAAGTGTGCGCTTTTATCCAGAAGCCTGGCCGTTACACACGGCCTTTGTCATTTCACGCGGAAGTCGAACTGAGGCGAGGGTGGTCACGGTAGAAATAGAACAAAATGGCGTGCGCGGCGTCGGCGAATGCACCCCTTATCCACGCTATGGCGAAAGCGAAACCAGCGTGATGGAGCAGATCGCCAGCGTGCTGCCCGCCATTGAACAGGGCGCCAGCCGCGACGAGCTCCAGCGCCTACTGCCCGCCGGAGCCGCGCGTAACGCGCTGGACTGCGCGCTGTGGAATCTCGAGAGCCAGCTGACCGGGCGCTCATTGTGGGAGCTTACGGGCGTCGAGCCGCTTTCCTCCATCAGCATGGCCCAGACCCTGAGCGTGGATACGCCCGAGGCGATGGCCGCCGCGGCGCTGACTCACCAGAAGAACGGCGCAACCCTGCTGAAGGTGAAACTCGACGATCGCATGATTGCCGAGCGCATGGTGGCAATCCGCAGCGCCGTGCCGCACGCCACGCTGATCGTCGATGCCAACGAGTCGTGGCAGAGCGAAGGGCTGGCGGCGCGCTGCCAACTGCTGGCGGACTTAGGGGTAATGATGCTCGAGCAGCCGCTGCCCGCCGGGCAGGACTCGGCGCTGGAGAACTTCATCCATCCGCTGCCAATCTGTGCCGATGAAAGCTGCCACACGCTGGAAGGGTTGGAGGCGCTGCAAGGTCGCTACGAGATGGTCAACATCAAGCTGGACAAAACCGGAGGACTGACCGAAGCGCTAAGGCTGGCGTCGGGCGCTCATGCGCAGGGTTTCGACATCATGCTGGGCTGCATGCTCTGCACTTCGCGGGCGGTGCGCGCCGCGCTGCCGCTGGCTGCCGGAGCCAAGTTTGTCGACCTCGACGGCCCGACCTGGCTGGCGCAGGACGTCGAGCCGCCGCTGGCTTTCCACTGCGGCGTCATTGACCTCGCAGCGTCTAGCCAGTAAGCCATTAAGGCTCGTCCGCCGCGCCAGTGAGCAGGTCAATCAGCGCCTGCAAGTAGACCTCGCTGGCGTGGTCAGCCGACACCGGCGGGTACTCCGCCGTAATGCAGTGCAACCCCAAATCCTCACACCAACTGCCAAAAGAGCCCGGCGTGGCGTAACCCACGCTGGTCACCAGCGGCAGGCTGAAGGCATTCGCCAGCCAAACCCCCAGCGGTGAGGTGTGAGGGTCTTCAATGCAGGCCAGCGGCTCGTGAAACGTCACCACCCACTTAGGGGCCAGCCGATGAATCAAATGGCACAGCGCCTGCGTCTCTAGCTCTGATCCGGCCTTTTCCCCGGTCGACAACACTACGTCACGCTCCTGCGCCGCGCTGTTCCAGCGATAAACCGTGTCACCGCTTTTCCAGTTGGCGCTGGGGAAGTTGCGATTGAGATCTACCCCGTTGGCATTGGCGCGCAGCCCCAGCTGGCAGCCGTCAGGGTTTACCGCCAACACCACGTGATGGCGCAGCTGCTCGGGTTTAATCGAACGCAGCGCGCAGGAGAGCGAGACCACGGCGGCGGTTTCATCGCCGTGAGTCCCCGCCAGAATCAGCCCGGTGCTGGCGTCAGGCTCTGCCGCCGGGAAGTAGATCAGCGGCGCGCCAAGCAGCGACTTGCCGAAGGGCAATCCAAGATTACTGAGTTTTCCGCGTTGCGGGCGGGGAACGAGGGCGCTCATAACAGTTCCGTTATTAGAGGTTTGAATAACTTTTTTTACCGCAGTTTGCCCGTTGAATGTAGTTTTATTGTCGACAGCAGGGCGCGAATCACCTTTTTTCTGCAAAGCAGCGCGGGTTGCTGAAGTTTTGTGCGCTAAGGCAAATCTGTAACGAATTTTTATAGGGTATGAATTCAATGAATGATACAAATCAGGAACATCAATAAATCAATTGCTTGTCGGGAGTCGACCATGCCTCAGGGAAAACAGTTTCACCTCTTCTCTTATTCGCTCTGCGCCGGTTTAGTGGCGCTGTCATTAGGAACCGCAACGGCGGCTCAGGTTCCGGCCGGAACCCAGTTGGCCGATAAGCAAGAAATTGTCCGCCACATTAAAGACGAACCCGCCTCGCTGGACCCGACCAAAGTCATCGGCCTGCCTGAAGCGCAGGTGGTGCGCGACCTGTTCGAAGGGTTAGTCAATCAGGATGCCAACGGCAAAAGCGTGCCGGGCGTCGCCGAGAGCTGGCAGACGCAGGACAACCAGACCTTCGTCTTCAATCTGCGCAAAGATGCCCGCTGGTCAAACGGTGACCCTGTCACGGCGAAAGATTTCGTTTATAGCTGGCGCAGGCTGGTGGACCCGAAAGGGCTGTCCACCGGCGCATGGTTTGCGGGCCTCGCCGGCATTCAAAACGCCGACGCCATTATTGCGGGCAAAATGCCGGTGGATAAGCTGGGCGTGACCGCTGTCAGCGACACTCAATTGAAAGTACAGTTAGACCGCCCGGTGCCTTATTTCGTCAGCCTGCTGGCTAACTTCAGCCTGTTCCCGGTACATCAAGCCACGGTTGAGAAGTATGGCGAAGACTGGACCAAGCCCGGCAATATGGTGGGTAACGGCGCATACGTGCTGAAAGACCGCGTGGTGAATGAAAAGCTGGTGCTCGAGCCGAATCCGCACTATTGGGACCACGCCCACACGGTGCTGACCAAAGTGACCTTTGTACCGATTAACAAAGAGTCCAACGCCACCAAACGCTATCTGGCCGATGATATCGACATCACCGAGTCTTTCCCGAAAGACCAGTATCAAAAGCTGCTGAAGGACATTCCGGGGCAGGTTTACACCCCATTCCAGCTCGGCACTTACTACTACGCTTTCAACACCAAGCGCGCGCCGACCGATGACCCGCGCGTGCGTCAGGCGCTGTCTTACAGCATCGACCGTAAAATCATTGCCGAGAAGGTGCTGGGCACCGGCGAGATCCCGGCCTATCACTTCACGCCGGACGTCACCAACGGCTTCAAGCCGAGCAAAAGTATTCTCCAGCAATACTCGCAGGAAGAGCTGGACTCGCAGGCCAAAGGGCTGCTGGCCGCGGCGGGCTACGGTCCTAACAAGCCGCTCAAGCTCACCCTGCTGTACAACACCTCTGAGAGCCACCAGAAGATTGCCATCGCCGTGGCCTCAATGTGGAAGAAAACGCTGGGGGCCGACGTCAAGCTGGTCAATCAGGAGTGGAAAACCTACATCGACAGCCGCAACACCGGCAACTTCGACGTGATCCGCGCCTCGTGGGTCGGCGACTACAATGAGGCTTCCACCTTCTTGTCGCTGCTGACCTCAACCCACAACAGCAACATCAGCAAATTCAGCAACGCCGATTACGACAAAGCCGTCAGCGACGCCAGCCGTGAAACCAACGACGCGCGCCGCAACGACGACTACAACAAGGCCGAGCAGATCATCGCCGAACAAGCCCCGATCGCGCCGATCTACCAATACACCAACGGCCGCCTAATCAAGCCGTGGGTGAAGGGTTACCCAATTACCAACCCAGAAGACGTGGCTTACAGTCAAGAGATGTACATTATTAAGCACTGATCGTGTATCGGGATCTTAACCATTAATAATCTGTGAGGAAATTAAAGAGCGCCCAGTTATTGTGGCGCTCTTTTTAATGATTGAAGGAGATGTTGGAGAAGGGAATTTTACAGTTAATATTGTTTACTATACTTAGCAAGGGGAGCTGGACATTATTTGTTAGCAGTCCCCTAGAATAGGATAATAGGATAATAGGAGACCTATACCTCTTTTTTTACTTTCCTTAAGTCTATAAATTTGCCAAGTGGACTACTAAAAATAGCATCTCTGATTTTATTGGTTAGCCAAACCTCAAGAAGTTTATGCGAGATATATGCCAATAAAATCGATATCGCGAGGAGCGAGAAAAATCCTAACGTACTGTGCATAACGCCAGGGTTATTGGCTTCAACTTGCCAAGAAATATAGCTTGCAACCTGATTGTGAAGTAAGTACCAAGAAAATGAAATATTACCGAGCATGATAAAGAATGAAGGTGTGTATTTCGTTATAAAATCATTAAACAGTGCGAAGGTCACAACAACAAAATATAATATTACTGCAAAGCCAACGTTCCAGCCCTGAATAAATCCATAACTAAAGCCAAGTCCGACGATAATTATACTAATTAATGCAAAGCCCCTCTTAATTTTATCACTGGATTTTTGTAAATACTGATAGGTATACCCGGCCAAAGCACCAATGAAAAATTCAATGATTATTGGATTGGTAAGGAAACTAAAAAGTGGTGGTTCAATCTTGTAACCTGATGTTTCAAATGTCAGTTTTGACGTAAAGTAAACCCCGGCGATTATCGAACAAATTATCCATCCGATCAGGATAGGGAGTTTCTTATTTAAGAGAATGCAAATACCGAATACGGCGTAAAAATAAAGCTCATAGTTCAGCGTCCAGCGAACTACATATAGCCCTGAGGCATCAACATATAAGGGAGGGTAATCAGTTGTATTTGGAAGGAATGTAAGCGCACTGATCAAGTTGGCAATAATTTTAGGGTCGGTAAAAACACCGATCTCCCACGTAAAATAAAAGGCGGTAAATAAAATTATATAATAGGTTGGTAATATTCTGGTTAATCGCTCAGTAATAAAGAAAAGAGCGCCTTTAATACCAGATGGTTTCTTGCTCGTAATATAAACCATGATAAAGCCGCTTATTACAAAGAACAGATCAACGCCGCCTGCACCCCAACCTAAATATTTATTGGGGATTGTAAGATCACCATATAATGGTGCTAACCAAAATCTATAGTGGAAGAGTACTACTGAGAGTGCAGCAATCCCTCGTAAGACTTGGATAGAATCCAGCTTTTGGCTATTGTTAACGTGTTTATGCATTGTCATTAAATTAAATTAGTGAGAAGTTTCAGCGCTTACGGTAGAGGAATCATCTCAAAACGACAATGCTTTTAGCGTTAAAAGGGTAGATTTTTTTGCAAAATTGTCAAAAATGAATCCGTAGTTCAATGAGCTTTGCTGTCAATACGCTATCGCTGTGCATATAGAGCATGTAGAGCATGTAGAGCATGTTACTTGTGGTGGGGAACATTTTCGCATCAAGCCGAGCCTTTGACAGTAGCCCCTCGCGATGAACAAAAAACCATAAAACGGAGTAACAAGATGGATGAAGTGAGTAAAGCCAAGCGCCCAATACTGGCGATGGTATTGGCGGTATTCTTGGTTTTAAAAATGCTTTCTGGCTGGGCATTTGTGATGAAGGCGACGGGGCCGACGGTGTATATCGTGGCGCTACAGCTGCTGATGGTGGCCTATGTAGTGTTTAAAATGAACACCCGCGGCGGCGGCGCAAAAGCCATTAACCTGCTGATCGGGCTGGTGGCGGTGGTGATCCTGTTAGATTTATCGATTATCGGCATTATCTTCAGCGGCAAGTCGATTCCGAAAGAGTTCTACCCGCAAATGCTGGGTGCTGAGCTTATCTATATTCTGACCATTATTTACCTCTATTTCTCGAAAAAGCTCAAAGCTTTCAAAGCCGCGTAGTCGAGAATTCGCACAGATTTTCCCCGCTAATTCCACCCCCGTAAATCCATGCTTTTACGGGGGATTCTTCTAAGCAATTCAGTGACTAAGCTTAGCAATTCAAATCACTTGTGGTTTCACCTTGGCTGATTAATCTCTGGCTGATTAATTCATCACATTTGCCAGTGGATCATCATGAGTGGAAGGGCATCAGTTTATTTAAATGAGCAGCAGCGTGAGTCGGTGCAGGCGTTGAATCGCAGCTGGCTGTGGCGCACTGAGCTGCCGACCTGGCTGCTAATCATCACCATTTATAGCGGCTGGTTTGCCACCGTGGCTTACTGGCAGAGCTTGGGGCGGCTGCCCGCGACCCTACTGCTTATCTGGTTCAGCACCTGGTATATGTCTTTACAGCACGAGCTGCTGCACGGCCATCCGACCCGTTTCCCGCGGCTGAACCAACTGTTCGGCCTGCTGCCGTTTTCTATCTGGTACCCTTACGGCACCTATCGCGACCTGCACCTCAAGCATCATTTTGATGAAGATCTCACCGTGCCGGAAACCGATCCCGAGAGTTACTATTTTACCGAGCGCCGCTGGCACCATTTTAACGGCCTACAGCGCCAGCTGGTGCGGCTGCGCAACACCTTCCCGGGGCGATTGCTGTTAACGCCGCTGCTGACCATGCGCTTTACTTTCGTCAATATTTGGCAATCTTTCCGCTATCGCCGCCCGGCCTCGATGGCCATGTGGTCGGTGCATCTGCTGTTATTGATTCCGGTGCTGGGTTGGCTGGTAAAGCATGACTTTGGGGTGATTTACTATTTGTTGGCGGTCACTTGGCCGATGCTGGCGATGACCAAGGTAAGATCTTTCTTCGAACATCGCGCGGCGGAAGATCCCGAGGCCCGCACGGTGATCAACGAGGCAGGGTGGTTCTGGCGGCTACTGTTCCTCAATCTCAATTATCACTCGGTGCATCACGACCTGCCGCGCGTGCCGTGGTATGGCCTGCCGCAGGTGTATCGCGCCAATAAGGCCGAGTATCTGGCGCGCAATCAGGGCTTTTTGGTCAACGGCTATGGCGAGCTGATGCGTGAACACCTGATTAAACCCATCAAGGTGGAGATCAATACCTATTTCCCTCACGGACGGGTTGAGCCGCGAGAAGAGACGCAGAAGGAGTGAAGTGATTGAACTCTGGCAATAAAAAAGGCCCATTTCGGGCCTTTTTGCTTTCTTACCGCCAGCTTACTGAGGTTTAGCGAACTGATTAACTACCGGCGGCAGCCCGAGCTTTTCACGCAGGGTTCCCGGTTGGTAGGCCTGTTTCATCACGCCACGGGCTTTCAGCAAGGGCGCGACCTGCTCGATAAAGTTGTCGAGATCGACCGGCAGGAAAGGGAACATCAGGTTGTAACCATCGACGGCACCGGCGTGGAAAGCCTCGGTCAGCTTGTCAGCCACCTCTTCGGCGGTCCCCAGTACCAGCCAGCTGTCGGAGCTTTGCAGCAGCAGACGGCCTAGCTCTAACACGGTCAGCTTCTTGTCGTAGCCGCGAATGATGCTCAGTGCAGTGCGCAGGCCATCAAAATCGTGCTCGTCCGGCAGCGGCGGCAGCGGGGCGTGAGGATCGTACTCGCTGAGATCCATGCGCAGATAGGTGCTGAGCAGGTCCAGCGCCATCTGGTCATTCATTAGCGATTCGAGCAGCCGCTGGCGCTGCTGTTTCTCTTCTTCACTGTTAACCACTACAGGCAGCACGCCGCCAAGGATTTTGAAATGCGCCGGATCGCGGCCATTTTCCCGCAGGCGGCGGTCCATGTCGGCGCGGTAAATAAGCCCTTTTTCAATATCACGCATAAACACAAAGTGAATGTCAGCCTGCGCGGCGGCCAGCTGTTTGCCGGATTCCGAAGAACCGGCCTGCACCACGATAGGGTGTCCCTGCGGCGGGCGAGGCAGGTTGAGCGGGCCGCGAACACGGAAGAATTCGCCTTCATGGTTCAACTGATGCACTTTCTGCGGATTGGTAAAATAGCCGCTCTGCTTGTCAATCAGCACCGCGTCGTCCTGCCACGAATCCCAGAGTTTGCGCACCACCTCGATAAACTCGGCGGCGCGCTGGTAGCGGGTGTCATGCTTGGGCAATTGCTCTAAGCCGTAGTTGGCGGCTTCTTCCGGCAGCCACGAAGTGACCACGTTCCAGCTGGCGCGCCCTTCGCTGAGAAAGTCCAGCGAGGCAAAATAGCGCGCTAAATTGTAAGGCTCATTGTAGGAGGTAGAAGCCGTGGCCATCAGGCCAATATGCTCGGTCACCGCCGAGAGCGCGGCGAGCAGGGTGATCGGCTCCAGACGCGGGTTGGCGTAGTGGGCCATGCCGCTCGGCACGGTGTCCCAGACGGCGACGTGGTCGGCGATGAAAATATTGTCCAGCGTGGCCGCCTCGGCTTTACGGGCGAGGTCGGCGAAATATTTCAGGGTGAAGATCTCTTTGCCCGGCGCATCGGGATGCCGCCACGAGAAGCGATAATCTCCCTGCGGGTTGAAGAAGAACAGATTGAAAATGGCGGTTTGTTGCGACATGTCGGCTACTCGCTGTGAAGATGAAGGCCCTCCCTGGCCCGCGGACGGCGCTATTTCGCCGCCAGTTTGTCTTTAACCCACTGTTCGGCGACTTTGGCCGGATCTTTATGATCCACGTCCACCTGCTTGTTCAGTTGGATAATGTCTTGGGTGGTCAGGTGCGCGGAGACGTTATTCAGCACCTCTTCCACCTTCGGCGACACCGCGCCTTTGTGGATCAGCGGCACCAGATTCTGCGCAGGCTGCTCGTGTTTGTCGTCTTCGAGCACCACCCAGTTCTCCTTCGCCAAGTCGCCTTGGGTGGAGATGATGGTCGCCACGTCAATTTTGCGCGAATTGAGCGCCAGACGGCTCAGCGGCCCGGCGATATCCAGCGATTTGAAAGATTTGAATTTGATGCCATACACGCGTTCCAGACCCGGCAGGCCGAGGGCGCGGGTGGCGACTTCTGGCGGGCCGCCGACCACCAGCTCAGGGGCGACTTTGGCCAAATCAGACAGAGTTTTCAGGTTGTATTTCTTGGCGGTTTCCGCACGCACCGCCCAAGCCGTGATAGAACTGGCCGGAGAGGCGTTGAGCAGCTGCAAGTCGGCGGGCAGCGTCTGCTTCAGTTCATCAGAGACTTCCTGCTCGGTGGTGGCCTTGCTGCCGCCGTGGTAGTAGTTGAGCAGCGCGCCCAGATACTCCGGCACCACGTCCAGCTCGCCGGTTTTCAGCGCCGGAATAATGATTTCACGGTTACCCAAGTTCAGGCGCGTTTTGACCTCAATCCCTTGCTGCTTCAGGGCGCTGGCATAGATGTTTGCCAGAATAGTTTGCTCGGAGTAGTTGGCCCCGCCGATAGTGACCGTCTCGGCCTGAGCCGTGAAGGCCGCGCTTGCCATCCCAGCGGCTAACAGACTCAGCCGGAAACCTTTACCTGTTGCGGACAACCAATTTTTTATCATCATCATTGTCTTCTCTTTTATGGGTGGGTGTTGTTATGGATATTATTGTGAATGCTTTTGTGGACCTAAGTGCAGGCAGCTAGCCTGCGTTAGACATCGAAAAATGCAGCCAGCGTTTGGCGACCAGCGACATCAGCAGCTCGCAGATAATCGCCAACAGCGAAATCACCAATGAACCGGCCACGACTTGAGGAAAATCGCGCTGGCCCAGCCCGTCGATCAGAAAACGCCCCAGCCCGTCCAGCCCGGCATAGGCGGCGACCACCGCCGTGGCGATCAGCTGCAACAGCGAAGTGCGAATACCGGCGAAAATCAGCGGCATCGCCAGTGGGATGCGCACTTGCAGCAGGCTCTGTAACGGCGTCATGCCCATGGCTTTGGCGGCATCGCACAGGGTTTGGTCAGCATGGCTGATGCCCACATAGGTGTTGGTGAGCATCGGCGGGATGGCCAGCGCCACCAGCGCGATAAACACCGGCACGTCGGTGAAGCCAAACAGCATGATGCACAGCAGAATAATGCCCAGCGAAGGGAAGGCCTGACCGATGTTAAACAGGCTGATAACCAGAAAACCGCCGCGCTTCCAATAGCCAAAGAGGATCCCCACCGGCTGGGCGATCAGCACTGCAATCAGCAGACTGACCAGCACGTAATAGAGGTGTTGACCAAAACGTTGCCAGATCCCCAAGTCGCCGGACCAGTGGTCGGCCTGCAAGAACCAGTGCCAAGTTTCAATAATGATGCTCATCAGCGCGTCCACCCTGTCAGGCGATAGCCGAGATGGGTTATCGCAAAATCAAGCAGCAGCGATAGCACCAGACTGAGCAGCAGGCTCACCAGAATCGGCGTCAGGAAGTTTTGGTTAAAGCCGAGGATCATCAGCTGCCCCAAGCCACCTTGGCCAATCAGCGCGGTGACGATCACCAGCCCGACCAGCGTCACCGAAGCCACGCGCAGCCCGGCAAACAGGGAGGGCAGGATCAGGAAGATCTCGATATCGATAAAGCGACCAAAGCGCGTATAGCCAAGGGCGCGGGCCGACTCCAGCACTTCGGTGGGTAATTTCTGCATTCCCGCCAGCACGTTACGCAGCAAAATCAGCAGCGAATAGAGGGTCAGGCCAATCACCGAGGTGGTCATCGACAGCCCGGTCCACGGCAACAGCAGGATAAACAGCGCCAGCGAGGGAATGGTAAACAGCACGCCGCTGACTGAAATCAGCGGGCCCGCCACCGCCGGCCAAGCGATAGAAACCAGCAGCATCAGCGCGGTAATGCCGGTGCCCAGCGCCAAAGAGAGCAGCACCATTTGCAGGTGTTGCAGCGTCAGTTCGCCAATCATCGCCGAATTATCGGTTAGCCACTGCCAGTCAATCATGGGTATGCAGCTCCTGATGGTGGCTCAACGCCTGACTCAGCAAGCTGGCGTCGATGGCTCCGGCATAGCTGCCGTCAACCGTCACGCGCACTAACACGCCTTGCGGCACTTCCAGCAAATCGCTGTAGGCTTTGCGCAAAGAGTGATGCTGTTCGGCGACATGCACCGGGATCTGCTGGCCGTTCTCCTGCCAATAGAGCGGGCGGCGCTGGTTATCCAGCACCAGAGAGCGCGGCTGGCCGAGCAGGGGATGCCCACCTGCTAAAGGTTGCCCGCCCTGAGTCAGCAGCGGCACGTCGTGGTGCGGCAAGTCGCCAACGCGCATCATGCCAAGGCGTTTGAGGTTCGGCTCCGGGCCAATAAAGTCACGGACAAAATCGCTGGCTGGGAAGGAGAGAATGTTGTCCGGCGTGTCGAACTGCGCCAAACGTCCTCCCTGTTGGAAGATGGCAATTCTGTCTCCCAGACGAATAGCTTCATTGATGTCATGAGTGACTAGAATGATGGTTTTGTGCAGCCGCCCCTGAAGTTCCAGCAGCTCGCCTTGCAGCTTGTCTCTGACCACCGGATCGATGGCGGCGAAAGGCTCATCCATCAACAGCACGGGAGGATCGGCAGCCAGCGCGCGGGCAATGGACACACGACTCTGCTGCCCACCGGAGAGCTGGTGGGGGTAGCGTTTAAGCACAAAAGGGTCGAGAGACATCAGCGCCACCAGCTCGTCGATGCGGCGGGCGATGGTGCGTTTGTCCCAGCCAAGCAGGCGCGGCACGGTAGCGATGTTCTCCGCCACGGTGCGATGGGGGAACAACGCCGGGCTTTGCATCACAAAACCGATTTTGCGCCGTACCTGAATAATGTCGGCCGTCGACAGTGGCTGGCCCTGAACATAAACCTCGCCGCTGTCGGGAATATCCAAGCGATTGATCATGCGCAGCGTGGTGGTTTTGCCACAGCCGCTTGGCCCCACAAAGGTACAAAACTCGCCATCATTAATGGTGATACTCAGCGAGTGAATGGCGTGCTGGGCGTTGCCCGGATAGGTCTTATTAATATTTTCTAGTTGGATCATGATGCGTTTTAACGTCCCATACTGCCCAGCCGGTGTTTGAAAACTCAGGGATTTCCCTTAAGTTTCAGTGCGCTATTTCGGGCAGTATTGCAGAGTGGATCGCATTCACAAATCCATCATGGTTCTAAGGATTGCCAAAAAAAGGCTATATACCGAGATATATAGCCTTAGGGGTTTTTAGAATAAATGAGCTGGATTTTGAAGATTTAGCGGTGTAGGTGACGGCTTCTCATGCGAACCACCAGACTGGCGGCAGCGGCCAGCGTTGCCACTAGCACCACGGCTGACCAGCCGCCGCTTTGCAGCGCGAAACTGCCAAGCGACGCGCCCGCCGCCATGCCGATAAACATCATGGTGAACAGCACGGCGTTGAGCCTGCCGCGCGCCGCAGGTTCCAGCCCGAACACAATGCTCTGGTGCGACACCAGCGTGGCTTGCACGCCTAAATCAAAGCCGATAGCGCTAAGTACAATCAGCACCAGCTGGGCATGTGGCGTCAGCAAAGGCAGCAGGAACATGGCCGCGAACGACACCATAACCAGCCCGGAACCCAGCTGAGTGACTCGCGACGGCCCGGTTTTGTCGGCAATGGCTCCGGCCAGCGGCGCCGCTAAAGCGCCTGCGGCTCCGGCTAAGCCGAAAGCTCCGGCCACCGCGCTGCCGAGGTGGTAAGTGTCATGTAGCATGATCGCAAGCGTTGACCAGAAGGCGCTGAAGGCCATCGACAGCAGCCCCTGAGCTATCGTCGCGCGGCGCAGCGTCGGGTAGCGATGCCACAGGTGATACATGGACATCAGCAGGGTGCTATAGCTCAAACGCGCGCCCGGCGTGAAGCGCGGCAGGACTCGCCACAGCGCAATGCCAATCAGCGCGGTGCTGAACGCCGCCAGTTGGTACATCACCCGCCAGCCGAAATACTCGGCCACAAAGCCACTGACCACCCTCGACAGCAAAATCCCAATCAGGATGCCGGACATCACGGTGCCGACGGTCTTCCCCCGCTGGGCTTCCGGGGCCAGCGCCGCGGTGGCCGGAACAATGTCCTGCGCCATGGTGGCGGCAACGCCGGTCACCAGACTGGCGAACAGCAGGCCGTGAATGGAAGGCACGATGCTGCACAGCAGCAGGGCCAGCGTTAAAAACAGGCTTTTTAGCAAGATAATCGCCCGGCGGTCATAGCGGTCGCCCAGTGGCAACAGCAATAAAATCCCCAGCGCGTAGCCTGCCTGCGTCAGCGTCGGGATCATCCCGATGCTGGTGGGCGTGGCGCCAATGCCTTGGCCCATCAGGCTCAGCATCGGCTGGCTGTAATAGATGGACGCCACCGCTAAACCACCGGCAGTGGCTAAGGTGAAGATCATTTTGGCCGACAGCGGCAAAGCCTCGGCACCCGGCGAAGGAGCAATAAGCGAAGTATCAGACATGCTGTTTTTCTCAAAAGGAATTTGAGCGGCATTCTTAATGATTAGTAAGGTAAGTGGTAGCCAGCTAACAGGTAAAACTGTTATACACTTAACGTATGAACATGATGAATTCTGCCGGAACAGACCGTATAGACCTGATGCGAACTTTTGTTCGTATCGTCGAGAGTGGAAATTTATCCGCCGCGGCCTTACAGCTCAATACCAGCCAGCCGACGGTGAGCCGCCGGTTGCAGGCGCTGGAACGCATGCTCGGGGTAACCTTAATCCTACGCAGCACCCATGCCATGAAACTGACTGACGACGGCGAACGCTGCTACGAACAGGCTAAACAGCTGCTCGAACGCTGGGCGGCGCTGGAGGACGAGTTGCGGGTGTGCGACGCCGAACCCGTCGGCAGGCTGCGAGTGCGCGCGCCTCACGCCTTCGGCCAGAATCAACTGATTGAGCCTCTGACTCGCTACCTGCAACGCTATCCGTACGTCACCATCGACTGGATCCTGAATGACAATCGGCCAGATTTCATCGCCGAGGACGTGGATTGCGTTATTCAGGTCGGGCATGACAATGACCCTTCGACCATCAAGGTGCTACTGGCGGAGGTCCCGCGTATCGTGGTCGCCGCGCCGTCCCTGCTGGAGAAGCATCCGGTGAACCAGCTCGAGGAGCTGGCGCAGGCCCCTTGGGTTGCCTTGAACCTGTTTTATCGCAATGAAGTGGTATTGCGCCACGGCGCGGACGGCTCGATGCAGCACATTAATATCACGCCAAGAATGTCCACCGACAGCCTGAATGCCTTGCGCATGTCGGCGCTCTCGGGGCTTGGCGTGGCGATGCTTTCGGCATGGATCGTGGCGGACGACTTGGCCTGCGGCAAGCTGGTCCACGTCTTGCCTGAATGGCAGGCCGTCGCGCTGCCGATCTATCTAGTTTATCCCTATTCCAGCTACTATCCGGCGCGGCTGCGCACCTTTATCGCCATGATCCGCGAAGTGGTGCCGAAGTTTGCAGAAATAGCCATCCCCAACGGCGAGCGCTAGAATTACCAGCATAAAAGTCAATAAAGACAACAGCGAGGAATGTCGTGGAAGTGATTAAGGGTAAAGAACTCCAAGTTTCTGATGCGGTATACGCCTACCAGCTCGACGGCAAAGGCGGCGTGAGTGAAATTAATACCCAGTCTGTCGCCAGTGACCAACAGCCTTGCTGGCTGCATCTGGATTACACGCTGCCCGCCAGCGAGCAGTGGATCAACAGCACGCCGGTCCTGCCTGATAACGTGCGTGAAGCGCTGGCGGGGGAAAGCATCCGGCCAAAAGTAGTGCGCATGGGCGAGGGGACGCTTATCACCCTGCGTAGCATCAATCTGAATGCCGATTCCAGACCCGACCAACTGGTGACTATCCGCGTTTACCTCACTGACAAAATGATTGTCTCCACCCGTCATCGCAAAATCCTGTCGATGGATGAGCTGATTAACGACATGCAACACGGCGCCGGACCGACCGACACTGGCAGCTGGCTGGTGGAGATGTGCGATGCGCTGACCGATCACACCAGTGATTTCATCGAAGACCTGCATGACAAAATTATTGATATCGAAGACGACCTGATGGACCAGCAGGTGCCAGAGCGTGGGCAGATGGCGTTATTGCGTAAACAGCTGATTGTGCTGCGCCGCTATATGTCGCCGCAGCGCGACGTGTTCGCCCGTTTAGCCAGTGAGCGCCTGCCGTGGATGAATGACGACGAGCGCCGCCGCATGCAGGAGATTGCCGACAGGCTGGGGCGCGGATTAGATGATTTAGACGCTAACATCGCCCGCACCGCCGTGCTGGCAGATGAAATTGGCTCGCTGATGGCCGACGCGCTGAACCGCCGTACTTACACCATGTCGATGCTGGCGATGGTGTTTCTGCCGACCACCTTCCTCACCGGGCTGTTTGGGGTCAACCTCGGCGGCATCCCCGGCAACACCTCGCCTTATGGCTTCGGTATCTTCTGCCTGTCACTGCTGGTTCTGGTATTAGGCGTGGCGTGGTGGCTGAAGAAGAGTAAATGGCTGTAGCGCGAAGTGACTGAAAAAAGACAAAAAAAAAGCCGGTCATAAGACCGGCGCTGTTCGAATTAAAGTGTACTCGCTTAATTCAAAAATAAGTAAATAAGACAATATGGAGCACAACGCCCATCGCTTGACGTTGCATTCACCTGCGAAATAGATACTGAACCTGTTGCGCGGGCCATATGTTGATTTCGCTCAACCTTTTGGGGAGTTTTGCTGACGTTTGATGATTTGTTGCTCAAACGGCAGCTTATGCGACTTTTTTACCGTGCAGGAAAACCATTACCGTGCAGGAAAACACCATGCAGTTGAAGGATGTTATTCATCAGGCTTATGAGAAGGTCACTAAAAATTCGCTAGAGTTGTGGGAAGCCAAGGCGGGCAAAGGCACGCCGATTGAAACGCCTTTCTACCATCCCACGAAGTTGGCGGTCTCCAGCGGCAACCGGCCGCATCTGTGTGATTCACTGTTAGAACTGCTGATGGCGCTCAATCAGGTGGCGCAGAGTGACCCGCTGGTGGACGTCAATCCGCCGCAGGGCGTGCATTTCAGCTTCTTCCCCATTACCCGCGACATCTACGACAACCCGCAAGATGTCGAGGATATCGAGCAGTTACAGGCTATTTTCACCCAGCACTGCGCCAATCATGTAATGCATATCAGCCAACTGCGGCTGGTGGCGCTGCCTAATCAGATCCTGCTGGCGGGTATTCCAGATGAGCAAAGCCTGAAGGTGCGCCAACGGCTGGCCGATGTGTTGCTGGATTCGCCGTGGCGCGAGAAGGTCAGGGCGCGTTACCCGTCAGGAGATATCCCGCAGCTGTTTTGGCACAGTACCTTGATGCGCTACAGCGCCGACGTGGTGTCGCCACAGATCCGCGAAGTGTTTAAACGCTTCCAGCCGATGGATTTCGGCGAAGTTCAGCTGCCGGTGCAGCTAGTGTTGTGCAGCTATAACTGGCAGCGGCTGTTTACGCTGGCCTAGCGACAGGCGTAAAAAAGCCCGCTTCAATACGAGGCGGGCGAATTTGAGTTACGGCTATTTTTATGGCTTCGAATTACTTAATTTCTAGCACGTGCAGGCGCTCAATCGGCGCGGCGTTTTCATCTTCTTCCGGCTGCCAGCCGACTGGCTGCATCGGGATATCTTCACGATCAAAGGCTAAATCGCCGCCGTCGACCACTTCGTCACCATGCTTAATGCCTTTAAAATCAAACAGGCTGGTGTCGTTGAGGTGTGAAGGTACCACGTTTTGCATCGCGCTGAACATGGTTTCGATACGGCCCGGATACTTCTTGTCCCAGTCCTTCAACATGTCGCCAATCACCTGACGTTGCAGGTTCGGCTGCGAGCCGCACAGGTTACAAGGGATGATTGGGTATTCGCGCGCAATGGCAAAACGCTCGATATCTTTTTCGCGGCAGTAGGCCAGCGGGCGAATAACGATGTGTTTGCCGTCGTCGCTCATCAGTTTTGGTGGCATACCTTTCAGCTTGCCGCCGTAGAACATGTTGAGGAACAGGGTCTGCAAGATGTCATCGCGGTGGTGGCCAAGGGCAATCTTGGTACAGCCCAATTCGGTAGCGGTGCGATACAAAATGCCGCGACGCAGACGAGAGCAGAGTGAGCAGGTGGTTTTGCCCTCTGGGATCTTATCCTTGACGATAGAGTAGGTGTCCTCGGTGACAATCTTGTATTCCACACCCTGCTGCTCAAGATACTCCGGCAGAATGTGTGCCGGGAAGCCCGGTTGTTTCTGGTCGAGGTTCACCGCGATCAGCTCAAAATTCACCGGCGCGCTCTGCTGCAAATTGCGCAGAATATCCAGCATGGTATAGCTGTCCTTACCGCCGGACAGGCAAACCATAATGCGATCGCCTTCCTCAATCATACCGAAATCCGCAATCGCCTTACCGACATCACGGCGCAGACGCTTTTGCAGCTTGTTGAGGTTGTACTGTTCTTTCTTGTTGGCAGTTGCGTTATCTAACATTTTATTTTGTGACCGATTCGTTCATGGGCAACACAGGCCAAACGCCTATCCCGCGAGATTCTGGTTATGCATCACGCATAAGTGTGCCGCGTATAATACGGATTACCTCGACGAATGTCAGCGCGTTTTGTAGCAGCAGGGCCTAAGAGCGGTGGCGGGGCGGGATTTTGTCTCTTAGGTTAACGGATTAGCCGTCACTCATTTCGCCCCCTCTTAGATTCCAGCCTGAAGAATATTATTAATTATTTAAAATTGGTCATTGATTCATCGCCAGTAAGTTAATTAACTCAACCCTCCGAGCAACATTGAAAAATCCCCAAACTATCTCCCCCAAGTCAACAACGCCTGTTTTAAATCACTGATCAGCAGGTCGGGGTCTTCTAGCCCGATAGACAATCGCACAATGGCTTCTTGGGTTGTAGTGAAGACTCGCGCTTGCTGCTCGCTGGCGGGGTAGTAGGCAATCAGGCTGTGGGTTCCGCCCCAGCTGGCGCCAATGGGGAAGTATTTTAGGGCTTTGAAAAAGGCGCTGAGTGCCGCCTGATCTTCTTTTCTGAAAGTAAAGGAGAGCAGACAGCCGTTGCCGGTGAGCTGCTTGTTCCATAAATCGTGGCCGGGGTCGCTTTCCAGCGCGGGGAAGAGTACTCGGCCAATCTGTGGCTGTTCTGCCAAGAACTGGGCAATTTTTAGTGCGGAATGGCTTTGATGCTGCAATCGCAGCGGGAAAGTCTCCAGACCGCGCATCACCAGAAAGCAGTCCTCAGGGCTGGTGCTGAGGCCCATGATGCTTTGCGTCTCGCGCAGCACGGCGTAATCCTCGGCGCTATTGAGGCTAACCGACCCCATGAGCAGGTCCGAATGCCCGCCGAACATCTTGGTGGCGGCTTCAATCGACAAATCTACCCCATGATCCAGCGGGCGGAAGAACAGCGGGCTGGCCCACGTGTTATCCAGCATGGTTTTCACCCCGTGTTTTTTCGCCACCGCCACGATGGCGTCCACGTCCTGCATCTCCATGGTCACCGTGCCGGGAGACTCCATGCAGATCATCCGCGTGTTAGGGCGAATCAGCGCCTCAATTCCGGCGTCAATGGTCGGCGGGTAAAACTCCACCTCGACCGCCATCTGGGCCAGCCAGTTGCGGGCGAAAGTCTTGAGTGCACCGTAGCAGGAGTCGGAAATCAGCAAATGGTCCCCGCCGCGAACAAACGCCATCACCGAGAGCATCAGCGCGGCTTGCCCGGACGGAACCACCACGCAGTGGTTGGCGTTTTCCAGCGCGGCAATGCGTCGCTCCAGCTCCCGCGCCGTCGGGGTGCCGGTAATGCCGTAGCTAAAGCCATCGGGCTGGCGCTCTTTGCGCGCGGCAAATTCTTCGAAGGAGTCGAAAACTACGGTAGAAGCCCGCCACACTGCGGGAGAAAGGCTGGAGAATTTGTGTGAAGTGGCGTTTTTATCGCGCATGTAGGGCCTCAAATCTGGGGAGAAGTCCAACGATTTTCAGCGATACCTTCTTCAGCAACAATAGCTATAATTATTTACCCTATAAGCACAGGTTATAGACTGCGATGTACCGTGAAATCGAAATTTTCCGCTCGGTGATGCTCACAGGTAGCACCAGCCGCGCCGCCGAAAAGCTCAATATCTCCCAGCCCGCGGTGAGTCAAGCTATTCGCAAGTTGGAGGAAGGGGCGGGCCTCAAGCTGTTTGCGCGGGTGCGCGGCAGGCTGTTGCCGACGCAAGAAGCTACTGCGCTGATGGTCGACGTCGACCAGCATTTTATCGGTATGGAGGCCATTGCCCATCGCCTGCGCTCACTAAGCGAGCAGGGGCTGGGGCGACTCAATATTGCGGCTTATCCGGCGTTGGGTAACCTGTTTATGCCACGCGCGATTGCTCGATTTAACGCGGCTCAGCGCAATGTGCAGATTGCCCTTAAAGTGTTGAGTTCGCGCGAAGTCTACCAGCAAGTGATGGCCGGACAGGTCGATTTTGGCCTCATGGCCGATGAAATCCCGCCCGACGGACTAGAGTATTCGCGCTTTCTGCACGCCGAGGCGGTGGTAGTCATGGCAAAAGACCACCCATTGGCGGCGAAAAAACTGATCCATCCCGAGGACTTAGCAAACACTGATTTTCTGGCGTTGAACCCCGAAGACAGCAGCCGATTGCAGCTCGACTTGCTGATGAAGCAGCATGGCGTGGAGTTGCAGGTCAGGGTGGAGACGCCTTATTCACTGAGCATTTGCGAAATGGCGCGGCTGGGGCTGGGCGTGGGGCTGATTAACCCGATTGTGGCCTACGATTTTCTGCACACCGATCTGGTGATCCGCCCTTTTAGCGAAGCCGTCTACTTTTCCGGCTTAATGATTTTTCGACCGGGAAAACCCTTGTCGGAGAATGCTCGGGAGTTTATGCGCACGCTGCGCATCCAGTTGGATAAAGATTTGAAAAGTATGGAACAGGCTTCCCCCGCAAAGTAGGGAGAAGCCCTTTTTAGTGCTTTTTAGCAATATCAGCGCCGTAGTTCTGCGCTAATTAGACAAAGGGCGCCAGAGGGTCTGCTGCCGCGAAGGCGCTGTCACGCTCGGCTTTCGGCGGGTAAATCAGCTCATTGGTGATAGAGACTTTGATTTTCTTCGCCTCTTCGCGGACAAATTTCACCTGTTGATCCCATCCTTCGGTGAATACTGCGCCCCAACTGCCCAAATCGAGGCAGGTGACGTAATTTTCCTGACGATAGGGTAGCTGTGCAATGTCGATGAGACTGGCCACGACATTATTGCCAGCGAATTTACCCAATTGAATCGCATGCTGACAGGTCATCAACGCCGTATTACCCAGCGTGTCTGTTGCCGCATTGGCGACATCGCCAGTGGCATAAACGCCTGATAATCCAACAACCTGTAGATTCTCATCCACATACAAACGTCCCTGATTATCGCGCTTAGCGTCAAGCTGCTCGGTCAATGGGTTGGCCTGCACGCCAACAGTCCAGACCACGGTTGAAGAGGCAATATGGCTGCCGTCACTCAATGTCACACCCGTATCATCAATGGATGAAACCTCCGCATTTAATCGCCATTCAATGCCCAATTCTTGCGAAGCTTGGGCTACTACCTCGCGTAGTGCCTGACTGTAGCGGCCACCAATCATTGAACCTCGCTCAACTACGATTACTTTAGTCTGCGTATCCTCACCAAACAGCGCTTTGAGACGAGAGGGTAACTCGGTGGCCAGTTCAATGCCGGTAAAGCCACCGCCACAAACCACCAGAGTATTGCGCTGTGGTGTGTCTGGTTGCAGGGGCAAGTTCTGTAAATGTTTTTCGAAGACTTTCGCTGATTCAAGCTGATCAATATCGAAGGCGAATTGATCGGCTCCAACCACGTTGAATCGCTTTGCATTGCTGCCGGTTGCCAGCACTAAACGATCGTAAGAGAGAGAAGTCAGTTGGCCTTGCTCATTGCGATACAAGACTTTTTTCTCTTTATCATCAATGGATTCTGCGTTTCCTGCAATAAAGTCAACGCCGGTTGAGGCAAACAGTGGCGCAAGCGGAGAGACCAGCGAAGCGACATTGTTCTCATAGAAACGTGGCCGCACGCGCAGTTCAGGTTGGGGAGCGAGCACCTGAATGTTGATGTCATCGCGCTGATGTAAATGGGCTAAGCGGGCAGCACTCACTGCTGCCCACATTCCAGCAAAACCACTGCCGACGATAAGGATTCGTTGCTTCATTTTTTGTCCCTTTAAGTTTCTGGTCACACATCTGGATTAACTACGACTATACTTGTCGCACTTAACTCCGACAAGTTTTTTCGTAGTTAAAAAGTGAAGTCGAAGAGTTTTATTTTTAATTAATTGATAATTAATAAGTATTTATTTGGTCGATCATGTGCGGGTTTTTGTGGCAGGGAATATCTGTATAATGACTCAGACTTAATGGTGCGGAGTTCAATATGGCGTTTTACAGTTCTGGCGTGGAGTATGGCATCCATAGTTTGGTGTGCATGGTGGATACCAAAGGGGATGATCGCGAAATGAATGTTCGGGAACTGGCTGAATTGCAAGGGGTTCCTTATGACTATTTGGCGAAAATATTCACCCGCCTTTCCCGCGCAGGGCTGGTGGTCAGCAGTGAAGGAAAGGGGGGCGGTTTTCGTTTAGCCCGTGCTGCGGAATTAATCACTACGTTGGACATCGTGCAGGCGATTGATGGTCCTAAATCGATGTTTGAGTGCAAAGAAGTGCGTCAGCGTTTGGCCGTATTCGGCGAAGAGCCGCCAAGCTGGGTCTGTGACGGCCCGTGTGGTATTAGAGCGGTGATGGACAGTGCGCAGCAGCGGATGGAGGAAGAGCTTTCTCGCCACACTATTTTGGATCTGGCTCGCAAAACTTACCGCAAAGCGCCAGACACCTTTGCTATTGAAGTACAAGACTGGATTGATGGCCGAAGACAAGGCCAAGGATAATGAGTGAACAAGAAGCCCTGCCAGTCAGGGCTTCTTGAACCCACTTAGTTGTTGTTACTTTCCACTGTCATCGGCGCGCGGAAGCTTTTCAGTCGTAACGCGTTGCCGAGCACAAACACGCTGGAAAGCGCCATCGCGGCGGCGGCAAAGATAGGCGACAACAGGGTGCCGTTGAACGGGTAGAGCGCGCCCGCCGCGACCGGGATCAGCACCACGTTATAGGCAAATGCCCAGAACAGGTTCTGCTTGATGTTGCGAATGGTGGCCTGACTGAGCGCGATAGCATTCGGCACGCCGCGCAGGTCGCCGGACATCAACACCACGTCGGCTGCCTCAATGGCGACGTCGGTGCCGGTGCCAATCGCCAGACCAACATCGGCCTCGGCCAGCGCCGGGGCGTCATTAATACCATCGCCGACAAAGGCCACGCGCGCGCCACCGGTGCGGAACTGCTTCAGCGCGGCGACTTTGCCGTCCGGCAGCACTTCCGCCGCCACTTCATCAATTCCCAATTGTTTAGCGATCGCTGCCGCCGTAGCCGCATTGTCACCGGTGATCATCGCCACTTTCAGGCCCAGCGCGTGCAGGGCTTTAATCGCCTCCGGCGTGCTCTCCTTGATAGGGTCAGCCACGGCAATCACTGCCGCTAAACGGCCATCAATGGCGGCGTACAGCGGGCTTTTCCCCTGTTCACCAAGGCGCGTTGCGGTGGACTGGAAGCTCGCCACGTCCAGCCCCAAATGAGTCATAAATCGGTCAGCGCCAACTGACACGCTGCGGCCCTCCACCTTGGCGGAGACACCAAAGCCCGGCGTCGCCTCGAAGCTCTCTATCGCAGCCAGCTTGATATCACGCTGCTTGGCGGCGGCGACGATGGCTTCGGCAATTGGGTGCTCGGAGCGCGTTTCAACCGCGGCGACCAGTGCCAGCACCTCGTCATAGGCAAAACCTTCGGCTGGCTCCAAGTCGGTCAGCTCTGGGCGGCCTTTGGTCAGCGTGCCGGTTTTGTCGAGAGCGATCACGCTGACGTCGCGCAATGCCTGCAAGGCTTCCCCTTTGCGGAACAGCACGCCCAGCTCAGCCGCTCGGCCTGTGCCGACCATAATAGAGGTCGGCGTTGCCAGCCCCATGGCACAAGGGCAAGCGATGATCAGTACCGCGACGGCGTTGACCAGCGCGAAGGTCAGGGCAGGCGTCGGGCCGAGGAACAGCCAGAGCAGGAAGGTAACCAGCGCCGCCGCCATTACCGCCGGAACAAACCACATGGTGACTTTATCGACCAGCGCCTGAACCGGCAGTTTCGAGCCTTGAGCTTCCTCAACCAGACGGATGATTTGCGCCAGCACGGTATTGGAACCGACCTTGGTGACGCGAAAACTAAAGGCCCCGGTTTTGTTGATCGTGCCGCCAACCACTTCGGCTCCGGCATTTTTCGACACCGGCACGGGTTCGCCGGTGATCATGCTTTCATCGACATAAGAGGAGCCTTCCACCACTTGGCCATCGACCGGGATCTTCTCGCCCGGGCGCACCAGCACGATGTCGCCAGTGGTCACCTGATCGAGAGGGATTTCCAGCGTTTCGCCCTGACGTTCGACCCGCGCCGTTTTGGCTTGCAGGCCCACTAAACGTTTAATGGCCTGTGAAGTGCGGCCTTTGGCGCGAGCCTCGAGAGTGCGTCCAAGCAGGATCAGCGTGACAATCACCGTGGCGGCTTCGAAATAGACGTTCGCCGTGCCCTGCGGCAGAATGTGCGGCACAAAGGTCGCAATCACCGAGTACCCATAAGCCGCCGCCGTACCCACCGAAACCAGCGAGTTCATGTCCGGGCCAGCACGCAGCAGCGCCGGAACCCCTTTGCGGAAGAAGCGCAGCCCCGGCCCAAACAGCACCAGCGTGGCGAGCACAAATTGCAGATACCAGCTGTTCTGCTCGCCAATGGTGGTCATCACCCAGTGGTGCATCGGCGGGATCAGGTGCGAGCCCATCTCAAGGATAAATACCGGCAGGGTGAGCACGAAGGCAATCAGCAGCGAGCGGCGCAGAGATTTGGCCTCGTTTTCACGGCGTTCACTATCTTGATCAGCCGAATCGGATGTTTCATCCGACAAGCGATGGGATTTATAGCCCGCCTGTTCGACGGCATTTTCAAGGTCGCGAATGCTCACCACGCCCGCCAGATGGCGCACCTGCGCGCGTTCGGTCGCCAGATTAACATTCGCCTCCAGCACCCCCGGCAGTTTGCGGAAAGCCTTTTCCACCCGCCCGACGCAGGATGCACAGGTCATCTCTTCGATAGCCAGCTCGGTGGTTTCTTCACGAACGTCATAACCCGCGTTCTCAATCGCTTTGATCGCCGCCTGCGGATCCGGCTGCCCGCTAAAGGTAATATCAGCACGCTCAGTGGCCAGATTCACTGCCGCACTCTCCACGCCGGGCACGGCTTTTAACGCCCGCTCAACGCGGCCAACGCAAGAGGCGCAGGTCATCCCTTCGACCGGCAAACTCAGACGCGAGGATAGGGTGGAGCTCGATGGAAGAGCCATGATGTTACTCCTTGAACATGATGTGTTGCAGGAAGCTTAGACCTTCCAGTCAGGGGAAGGTCAAGAGAATATTATGTTGATGTAAAAGGATTTTTATCAACACTGTCCACAACGCGACCACACTTCGATATAAGGCCCGTATTTTGCGGGCTTTTCTCTTTTGATTGGCAGGCGAAAATCATCACGGATTACAGCCAAATGACCACGGATAACGAACTATTCATAACGGATAGCGAGATCGGTAACGGATCCAAACGCGCGATATTTTGCAAAACCCACTGCACTGTGAAAATCCCCGCCAGCCCTTGCGCCGCAAGGCTTCCCGTAATCCCTCAGTAATTTTTGAAACCTGCGCTGATGCCGATGCGATCCAGACGGAAAGCACCGGAGATCCTTTTAGAACATCAACTTAAACAATCGGTTAGTTTTGGCTCTACCTCTGATTTTTGCAAACGGCTGCAAAAGTTGGCGACGTGTGCAAAACCTTACCGAAGCCACAACCCCAGACGCTGCGCGGGCTGGCGGTAGGGTTTGCGCAAAAATTCCTTTGCAAAATTTTTATGATCCAATTAGTGCAGGCGGGTGCGGTGTAGCGCCGTTTCCGTCTGGTATGCGCTTCCGTCTGCGCGTTTCTGTGAGCGCTGCGGGCCGTGGTAAGACGAACGCAAAAAAGGCCGAATGGTGTCGGCCTTGGGTTGTTGCGTTCAATGGTGGGCGTTACAGATCGTTTTACGCGAGGGGTGTTTCTGCGGGGCTTTTCGTCAGGCGATCAACGGCCCATATTTGGTTTTCAATGTACCCGTTTTCGCTGCCGTTTTGGAGAACTCGCCCGACTGCTGGCTGGTGCCGGTGTTGGGGTGTGTATGGTTTGCGGCAAGCGTTGCCAACTCGTTGACGACGTCGAGGGTGTCGGTCAGCAAGGTGAGGACGTTAATTGCGTCGGTACCCAGTTTAACCGTTGGCGCAATCAGTTGCTGTGCCTGGGCGACGCTTCGACGGATGCCGGTTATCTTTTCAGTCAGTGAAGCTCCAATAGTGACATCAGCGTTGCCGGTGATGGTGTCTTCGAGATTCGCGCTAACGCTGCGATTCACGTTCTTACAGGAAATGGTCAGATCTCCAGACGTGCCGATACTGTAATCGCCCTCGGCTACGTGAACCACGGCACCGGCTAACAGCGTGGCCGTGCCCAGTACCATGGTTTTGTCCGTTGCCTGGATAGTGGTTTCGCGAACTACTAGCGTGCGGGTTTCGTCATCAGCCTGAATAACGCGCGTCATTGAGGTTTCTTTGATTGCCTGGTCGGTCTGGCGTTCCCAATCACCGGCGACGTTAATCCGCTGCGATACCCCTTCACGCTGCTGCTGCAATTGTTCACCAGGCTTCACGGCGGGTAGGTTTTGCCCCTGCGGCATGGTTTGGCGCACAAATGGCTTATCCGGGCGCCCGCCAGTAAATCCGACTTCTACCAGCGTGCCAGGCGGTGGGAATTGGAACATACCGGACTCACTGCCGGCCATCGGTACCGGCAAAGGTACGGCGGGATATACCGGCGTGTCTTTGGCCGGATTACCGTCAGCGTCGAGCAGCTGCAAATCGACCGCATAGCGCGGGCGAAACGGGTCGGCGATGTTTCCTGTTGAAACGTCTTCGCTCGGCGCTTCGACGCGGGCGAACTGGGGCAGGTGCAGACCGGATGCCAGTTCGGGGAACGCGTTTTCGACCTGGCGCTGTACAGCCGATTTTTGCAAGGGCTGGCCGGTTGCCTTGTTACGCGGTTGCCAGGTGATCGCCATGTCGTCGTTTTCTAATCGAACCTGGCTTAACCGCTGGCCGTTAACTTCAGCACCAGGGCGCAGGCTTTGAATGAGCGGCACGGTCATCGAATTACCGCCCGCGCTAGACTGGCTAAACTCGCTCGGGATGTCGACCGGCTTACCTGCAAACATGCTGTGGGCGGCGGCGCCGATAAAGACGTCACCGTCCGGCAACTGGTACCACAGATAATCAGGGATGGAGAACGCGCGGCCAAGGTTTGCAAACAACTGGTACCCGGTACCGCTGTGAGTGAAATGCGGGATAGGCTTGTCGGCATAGTCGGCACCCGCTGGCGGGCTGACGTTTAGGCCGCATTGCTCACTAATCCAGTCGGTGATGGTGCGCAAGGTGGGATGTTGGAATGAGCACGGCCACGGTTTATCAAAAACGCCGATTAACTCCCGAACAAAAAGACGCTGGGAACCATTTTCTGACGGCTGCGACCGCTCCACGTAGCCGGTGAACCAGCGCAGGACTAAACCGTCATAACCGATATCGATACGCACCATTTTGCCGGTGTAATCGGTATCGGTCTGAGCCGTAATAAATCCCCGACCGCACGCGTTTAGCTCGAGCATGACGTTAACGTCGACCAGATGGATGGGGTCAGTTGAAAGGTACAGGCGTTTAATCGGTTTCATGCTTTAGTTATCCCAGTGCGTCATTGACGGGTTTTAAGACTTTTTGTTCGAACCAACTCATTTTATCGGCGTCCTCACCGGCTGCATTTTTACCCCCCGCGCCGGTCTGCTTGGTGCTCGGCGTATTGTTGCCTTTGCGGGCTTCGCGCTTCTCCGGGACGCTGCTTTTTTCGCGCAGGGTAAAACTGACGTTCCAGGCGAGGATATCTTCCTGCGGAATGGCATCAATCTGGCCGGTGAACGTCCCTTCGCGAAAATTGATAGCCGTCGCGGTCGCGTTGGCAATACGGTATTTTTTTAGCGAACCGCTGGACTCTGTGGCCGATGCCAACTGAAAAAGCCGCTGCAAAATTGCCTGGTCATCAAATGCTACTAAGCCGGTGACGCGCAGTTCTTTGGCCTTGATGCCCTGTTCGGCGTTGGTTGTGCTGGACGTCTGCCCGGACTGGTCCTTTTCCTGAAATTGCATGGAAGGCGATACCAGCATTCTTTTCATGATGATGCCTTCGCCATCAAGTGCGAGTTGGACGGCCTGAGTCATTTATCATTTTCTCCAAATCTTTCAATGAATCACCGGTGAACATCATGGCGGCGGTATGCACTGCGGTGGCCTGCGGGATATTTTTCAGTAATTCGACCGCGCCGGTATGCATATCCCCTGAATGCGTAAACGCCCATACGTCAGCGCTGGCCCCTTTAAGGTCACTGAGTCCCTGACTGATACTGGTGAGCAAACCGGCGCGAGCCTGCATAAAACTGGCAATTTGCGCCTTTACCCCAGCGATGCTGGTACTGGCTGCGGCGGCAAGCTTGGCGGCGGCCACGCGCTGGGCATTCACGGCGGCCCGATTGGTCGATACCGATAATGGGACTGCGGCGGGCAGGGCGCTGGTGACTTTACCGGGTAGCTGCATTTTGACCGCGCTCAGTTCGGCGGCGGCCTTTGCCATTCTGCTGACCTGGGTAAAAGCCGGGGCGGGGAAGACGGCCGCCAGACTGTTTAACCCCTGCATAAATGCATCGTGGGTATTTTCGGCAATCATCAGGACGATCACATCGCCACTGTTGCCGCTGGCGGCCAATTTTTTAGACAGATACGCCAGAGCATTGGCAGGGCTAAGGTAACCGCCTGAATCAGCAGATTGACCCAGCCCATAAACCCAAGGATGTGCCGGAACAATGGCGCAAGAAAGCGGTGCCATGTTGTCAGCAATCTTGAGTACGGATTTACGCCACATTACTGCGGAACCTCGGGCCATGTAATATCACGCGCTTTTGTGGTTTCTACGCGACTCAGTAAAACCCGATATTTGCGCCACTCGTTGAACAGTCGCTTTTCTTCGTCAGTCGCGATATCCAAATCAACAGCATCGCTTAAGGTGATTATTGCCTGATTTGCCGCCGCTAACAGAGCGCTTTTATTCTGTACGGCCAAGGCGACATAATCCGGTGCGACGCCGTAGATTTTACCGCCAGACCAGCGCCATGCACCGCTGATATCACACCCATCAGGCAATGCATCAATATCGACCACGGTCAAGCCGACAGGGTAAAGGCGTGATGCATCCTCGCTGATACTGCGAATAACCCCGGAGTCGTTTTCAATTGCCAGGCTAAATTTACGCGTGAATTTAGGTAAGGATTTAAACCAATCCTTACCGTTTTCATCTTTAAAGTATTGAATACCGGCACCGTTAAAAAGTTCATCAGGCGTATAACGCTGTAGGTTTATTAATTTCATATTTTTATCCGTCGATTGTTACCCAGCCGCCGTTACGGTACATCTGTAAAGGCCGGTATAATGCATATCCAATTTGTGAGCCTTCGTTACCATTGCCCCCGGTGAGTACGCAGCCAGCCGGCGCCTCTACAAGCACCCCATCCATCACCATCGATGCTTGTGCGCCACGCGAAATGCCCGAAACAAAGCTACTTGCAACCCAATTCATCGTTGCATAACCGCTCATGTCTTGTGCGGGCTGAGGATTGTTAGGGCTGTAAACACGCTGGCCACGCTCATAAATACCCGCATCCGAACTGATATTCCCGGCAATGTAGAGATCGTGCGGAAGGGGTTGGGGATTGTTAAAACTGTAAACACGCTGACCTTGTTCATAAATCCCGCCCCCGTTCGAACTGATATTTCCCGCGATGGATAAATCCTGAGGAAGAGGTTGTGGATTGTTAGGGCTGTATACGCGAGCCAGACCATTTGGATTGCGTTCGTACAGTGCCGCACCAGACCCCGAAATGATGTTCCCCACCGAGGTAATATTCCCTTCAGCATGAACACCGCCACGCGAGGCAATATAAGAGCCGCTAATATCACCATCCGAATTAATATTCCCGCCTGCCATCACTGGGCCGGGACTATAAAACGACTTGTCCACAGGATTGAAAGACCATGCCGCCACGGTGCCACCATCCGTGGTTAGAGTAATGATAGCGCTAGGAAACGTGGCATTACCCGAAGTTAGCGCACCAAAACTGAACGCCGCCGCGTAACCATAATCTTTCGTTTGTAACACGCCCTTTATCAGCGGGTGATACTGGCTCACCTCTCTAGGGGCAATATATCCCGGTGTGACAAACGGTGCGGCGGGAGAGACATATTGACCTTGAAATGCACCGGCCCCCTCCCACATACCAGATCTAGTGCCAAAGTGTGAGGCGTTGTTGATGTAGCCCACGTCGCCGCCTGTGGCGGGCAGTGCACCAACATTAGAAGCGGTAAGGCTGATGTCCTGAGTCCCGTCAAAATTCACACCGGCAATCTTGCGCGCCGTCTCTAATTTGCTGGCCGCCTTCGCCGTAGCGTCAACCGGTAGCGCACCGACATCACTTGGTTTAAGGCTGATGTCCTGCGTGCCGTCAAAGTTAACACCTGCGATTTTGCGGGCTGTCGCTAATTTGTTAGCAGCGACGGCGGTGTCTTTTGCAGCCAACGCGCCCACCTCGGCAGGTGTTGGCGGGGTGCCGGTATCAAACACGCGACGCCAGCCAAAGGGATAAGCGCTGCTATCAAGTTGCCATTTCCAGCCTTGCGCGGCGATGTATGTACCAATGCGCCAAAAGATTTGGCCGTTTCCATTTATCAATTGCTGATAGGCTCCCGCGCCCGCATCCCAGGCACGGCGAAGCGTCAGCAACTGGGCGGCGGCGACAACGTCCGGCCCCAGTGGGAAATCCTCAAACTTTCCCGACAAAGAAACGGGGTTTGTTTTGTTGATAACGGCAGGGTCGTCTAATCGCGTGATGGTGCTATTGACCGGCAAGACCTGGTTAGACATCGCACCAATATTATCGCGGGCGTTCAACATGGCCGCCGCACCCAATATTTTAAGCTCGGCTAATGCCTGGTCTTTGCGCAAGAAATCTTTGCTGCCCTGCTGGTCGCTCAGTGACCCTTTAGGGCGCAGGTCGGTGATAATGCCTGCGGCGTCGATACTCGCCAGAGCAAACACGTAGTGGGCGACGCCGTTCGTGGTGTAGTTCGAAAGCGTCGGGGCCACGGTGAATTTAATGGCCGTCTGAAACGCGCTGGTCACGGTGCCGGTGAAACAGACGTCAATCCAGACCTTAGTCGGCTTGGCGGTAACGGTGATATTTTGGTTAGCAGCAAGCGAGGCACGCAGCCCGCCGACATAACCCAAACCCTTGGTGACAAAGAACTGGGTACCATTTTTTGACACTAAAAACCCGGTATCAAAAAAGGCGCCGGCACCATAAATATCAAAATTTGCCAGACGCAGGTTTTCATCCATACCGGCCATGCGGGCTGTAAAATCAATCTGCCACGTTGCAGCCGGTACCGTGATTTGTGTTTCAGCCTGCGCCCCGGCGTATTCCATCATAATGGAACGGGTGAGGGTATTTCCCTGCTGGCCGCTGGCGTTCTTCACTTTCCGCTGCGTTGGGGCATGGGTGATCGCGCCGATGATGCCGGTGGCTTTATTGATTAACCCAATCCAGTTGAAATCGAAGTCACCGACTTCGGTACCCATCACCACGGAATAAACCACGGCATTAGCGTTGACCACGCCGCTTTTGCTTACCGCCTGGCGATAGACAATTTTGTCAGCATCTGGCATCCCTTCGGTGTTAGGGATAGGTTGGTTAGCGTCTTGCCCTGGGATGAAAGCGAAAACGAATTCATCCAGTAAAACGGGTTTATTGTCGACAGCCTGCTGGGCTTTCCACTCGGCAAAGGCTTTGGTAATAACGGTTTGTGACATGGAATTCCCCTACAAACTAGCGCTAAACGTGGCGCTGGACTCTGTTGTTATGTTGTTCAGGCTCGCCGTATAGCAAACATATTCCCCTTCGTATGACCCCACTCGCATGACCAGGCCAATGGCGCTTATCACTTCGAACTGATAGCGGCGGCAGGTGCGGCCATACTTGCGGATGATTTCAAGTAAAAGGTCACTGTTGTTTGCGATTTGGTTATCGCTGACGCGCACGATGATGACGTCCCAATCAATGCCCGGCTGGCGCTCCAGCAGTTCGACGTAGCCAATGCCTAACCGCTCAAAAATGGCGATAAAGCCTTCAACCTCGCCCGCGTCCTGGGCGTTCACAAACGCATAGCTCACGCGCTTGCGAAACAGGCCCAGCGGTTCGCCATTAAAACGGGTTATATCCCGCTCATAGGCAATCAGGTTAAGCAGCGGTTCGGCACAGGTCAGCGGGTCAAATTGCTTAAGCGGCCACGTCATCCAGTCGTAAACCACTGACCAGAAAGTGATGCAGGCCCGAAGTAATTTGGCCGGTTCGCCTCTGTCCATCCACGACGGCAATCGAAGGCTGCGCAACTGCGATTTAAAATCAATCATTGGCAATCTCCACGGTCAGGCTTGAAAGGCGCGGGACTGACAGTTCGCTGATGATGTCTGGCAGCGAGAAGGTGAGCGAGTCGATAACGGGAAACGCCTTGTGTAACTCGCGGCCAAGGTTTGAAAACGAGTAGCGGGCATACGGCCACGTCTTTTTAACGTCATAGTTGCTGTTTTCCCGAAATGCGCAGCGGATCAAATCGGTCACGCCGGTGTTTAAATCGGCCAGCGCTTCGGCGGTCATGTTGTCTTTGTGCAACACGTAGACCGTGACGCTTAAGTCGTGCTTAGTCTCAGGCAGGGCAAAGCACTGCATGTCGTCGCCGTGGCCGTGGTGGCCCTGCGTGTTGATATAGTCGTTGACCGCATCAATAAACGGCTGGGAAATTTCGCCGCTGTCGAGCAGCAAATACGCGTTTGCCGTTCCCGGCCCGCGCGGGGCGTCGTGCTTAAAGAAAATGCGGTCGACGCTCAGGCCCAGCACGCTGGCTATCATGCTGCGATAAATCGCATCGGTGTGGTAATTGCCTACCAGGTTGAACTGGTTGCGGGCACGCTCACGCAGTTCATCATCGGATTCCTCATTCGCACCGGGCACGGTCAGCCAGTCGTCATCGTTCACCACGCTTGAAATTCCCGCCACGGCAACCGGCAAAATGCGGTAATAGCCCGGCGCGAGGTTGTACCCGCTGCCGGTGCCGGTTGCGGTGACCGGCACTAGGCCACTTTCTAAGCCTGCGGCTATGGCCGTGTCTTTGGCGACGGACAACACATAGACGACGCCGTTAATACGCTCGGTTTGTACCAGCGTGCCCGCGCTAACCGTCACGGCGTTGGCGGCAGTGGTTTTGAAAAAACGCACGGAACCTGCTGCGGCGCTGGCGGGTTTGGCTTCGATGTTCACCGCCCAGGCAAGCAGGCGCAGCATCGGGCCGGTCGCGGTCGCAACAAACATGTTTGCCATTACGACCTGGACAAGCACGTCTTTAAGCCACATCACCGGCGTGGTGATGAGTTTGGTTATCAGCCGCCAGAACGGCGACATTTTCGACATATTGGTGACCAGATTTTCACCGCGTGCGATGTCGCGGAATTTTCCGGCGATTTCAGCTTCCGTGGTCGGCATCCCGCTATCGCGTAGGACTTTTTCAAAATCGACGGTCGGTTTCTCATTCATAATTCACACCGGTGCTGATAGGGCCGAAATCATAGGTGTCGGCAGTGATATACAGGCGCGAGACGCTTTCCTCCGTGATAACCACGGTTCCGGGTATGAGGCGTTCGTCATTTTCAACCAACAGCGTTAACTGGGTTAACACGTCGCCGCGCATGGTTGGGCTGCGTTCGCCAATCAGCAGCGCGGCGATGCCACTTTCTAAAATGCTGTGGATCACGTCTTGCCCGATGCTGACGCGGTTGTTGCATAGCTGCGGCTCATTACCGCTGTTAAGCGTGAAATTGCCGTCAGTTATCAGTAAATCGATGTAGAGCGGTTCGTCAGTCATCCGGCTTGCATCTCTTGCCATTCAGCCAGCTGGCTGGGTGAAATTCCGTTGGGTGCGTTCACGTAGGTGTCGCCATAGGTACGGCGGCTATCAATCGTGGTTTTGCTTTCCGTTTTAACCTGTTTCATCAAGCCTTCACGCGGTAGGGCGGTGCTCGCCCTGTTGCCGGTGATCAGTGATTGACCGCTCAACGCAGGCGCGGCGGGCTGTGGCACGCTTGGCGCTGGAGCGCTGACCGGCATCGTCGGCTGCGCGGTCTGCACGCGGGCCAACGTGTTGGCCTGCGGGACCATATTTTGTGCTGGTACTGTCACAGGGTAAGGCTGGCTTTTTGGCACAGTTACCGGTAGTGGCAATGGGTTTGGCGGGTTTTTGGGCACGACATTCTGTGCCGGTACTGCCAATGGGTTAGGCTGGCTTTTAGGTACAGCGTTTTGTGCCGGTATCGCGACGGGCACCGGCTGCGGCACGGCAATCTGTGCCGGGGTGTTGACCGCGGCGGGCACCTTCACGCCTTCGGTTGTGCCGGTGGTTTTGAGGTCAATGCTGACGCCGGGGATTTTGTTAAGTTTTTCAACAATCCAGTTGTAGGTCGACGCAAAGGTATTTTTCAGGATGTCGAAAAGCTTGCTAAAGATGTTGCCGATAGTCTCTGAAAACCCTTCAAACGCGGCCACCGGTGATAGCCCCGTGAAGAAGGCGACGGTCTTGTCCCAGCCGTCTGTAATGCTGGCCCAGACGTCGGCAAATACCTGACCGACATCCTGAACAACCGACATCACCCACTTAAAAGCTCCGGTTTCCATCACCGCCGCTTTCAGCTTGTCCCAGTGCTTAATCACGTACCACACGCCGATAGCCAGGGCGGCAAGGCCCAAAATAATAAGGGTGATCGGGCTGGTTAAAAGCTGCATGGCTACGCCTGCGAACATGGTCGCCGCGCCATAGATACGCATAGCCAGGGCACCGGCTTTTAACACGCCGTTCCACAGCACCAGGGCAATGCGGCAGACGCCCGTCCAGACCGCCAGTAATTTGGACTGGATCCACAAACCGGCCAGACCAAGGCGGGTTAACAGCAGCGAAGGGCGCATCAGGTTAAGCGTCCATGTCAACGCCTTCCAGGCACCGCCCAGCATGAACGCTATGCCTTTCAGCCCCATCATGGTGAAACCAAAAATACCCATGGCGATATTCGCCGCCGCACCGGCCAGCCCGAACGACAGCACAGCCAAGGTGATGTAACCCATCCAGCGGGCGATATTGGGGAACATTTCCAGCCAGCGGGCGAACTTGGTGCCGACTGCGGCCACCTTGTTCATCAGCGGGGTGAGGATTGGCATCAGGGTGTTACCCAGCGCCACGCGAATGGCATAAAAAGAGGCGGTGATACGTTCCCACGGCTTCGCCATGCGCTCGGCCATTTCCTGCGCCCGCTTCATGCCGTCGTTGCGGCCTAATTCGGTAATGCTCTTGTTCAGGGTGTTTTGCTGGCCGTACAGCTTTTTAATGACGTCGGCACCGCCGCCAAACGCGGCATCAAGCGCCTGTTGGGCCTTGACGTTGCCTTCGATGCTCTTGCCGTATTTGTCCTGCACCTTTTGCAGAATATCGCCCATAGGCAACATCTTGCCGGTGGCGTCGACAAAGCTCATGCCCAGCTTCTGCGCGGCGGCGGGAGCGCTGCGTAGGAACTGCTCGTAAATGCCGCTGGACTCGGTGCCCATGGTGCGCGACAGGGTGCCCAGCACGGCGAACTGTTCTTCCATGCTGACGCCAAAGTCGGCCCCGGCGTTTTTTGTGCCTTCCATCAATTCCTGCATGGTCGACATTTTGACGCCGAAATTTTGCACCATGTACGCGGTTTTACCCGCTAACTGCTCGGCAAACTCGACATGTCCCAGGCTGGACAGTTCGCGATTGAACCGCGAGGCCATCGCGCCGATATATTCCCCGGCTTCTTCGCCGCTGGCTTTGACACCTGCGGCCAGCGTGTTGGCCGCCACAGTCACGCGCGGTAAATCCTGGTCAGCGAGTCCGTGCATCGCTCCTTTAATGGCGTAGCTGGAGTTGACCACGTCGACCGCGCTTTTGCCGTATTGCATGCTGAAACGTAGCGCGGAACTGGACAGCTTCTTCAGCGTGTCGTCGGCCACGCCTTTAGCGCCGACTTCTGACAGCGCCGCGTTCATCTCATACGCGGGAGCGACAACGCCCCGGATGGACTGCGCGACCGCCCAAATTGCAGCGGTGCCAATGCCGATTTTGGTAAATGACGCCTGCGATTTTTCCGCAAAGCCCGACAGCGACGACTGGGCCGTTTTAAGCGGTCGCGTCAGCTTGTCGATTAGGCTAAGAGTAAAATCTAAATGGCTCATGTCATGTTCCGTTAAAGGCTATCGCTATGCCCTCGGCCGTTTTATGGGCCTTGGTTTGGGCAAAATATTCATCCAGCCACAGGGCGCGGGCGACGTTCTCTTCGCTGTCGTCGGCGTGGGGCAGGTAGTAACTGCGCAGGGCGAGATACTGCTCTAACGGGTTGGCGCGAATGGCCGCCACCCGTGCGGTCAGTTTTTTATTTCAATCTCAACCTGCGGGGAGTAAATCGAATTGACCTTCTCCACGATTTGCATTTCAACGCCGGGGTAATCGTCGGTCAGTTTGTTAAGTGCCTCTTTGCTGTCCGGCGAGACGATGCGGGCCAGATAGGTGACCATCGGCGCGATTTTGTTGGTCGGCGACATTTCGTTAATCAGGCCGTTGAATGCGGTTTTGTTCGGCTCGAAAGACAGGTCAATACCGGCCACGGTCAGGGTGATCACTTTGTTTTTTACTTGGCTCATTGCTCTAAATCCTTACGTTGTCGAATGATGCCCACCAGGGCGTTATGTCTTACCGCGCAGGCGGTATAAAGGTTTTGGTATCGGGTCAGTACCGCGTCGAAATCAGTGCCGGTCGGCCCTGAAAGGCGAGGCAGCGTGACCGGGCACAGCGCTAGCTGGTTTTCCTGATAGGGTTCGCTCGGCTTTATCAACGCTTTGGTTGAACAGCCGGACATACTCATCAGAAGCACAAACATTGCTAAACACCGGCTTAATAACTTCCGTGCGGGTTTCCCGCTCGGTGTGAATTTCATTGGCTTTCAACTCCGCGATTTTGGCTTCCAGCGCTTCCCCCGACTGGCGGGTGACTTCGGTCACCACGCGGCGGGTTTCATCCGCTGACTGATTGGCCGCCAGTTCGGTTTGGGCGTTATGCCAGCTATGCGCCGACCAGCCGAAAAGGAACGCGGCGGCCAAAATCAGCAGGTGCCCCCAGGCGGCACGCATTAGCGCACCCCGTTATGTTCAAGGCTGAAGTGGTTGCCGTCCGGTTTCTTGAACCGACCGCCCCAGCTACCGCCTAGGCTTTCCCAGTACTCGCCCAGCGGTAAAAACGCTTTGCTGTCGGTCTGCCAGACGCCCCCGATAAACAGGTTAAAGTCGATAGCCAGACGCTGAGTGTGCAGGCTGTTGGCAATACCGGCACCGCTGGCGGCGTTAAGCTTGGCCTGTTCCGGCGTGCGGTAGGCTTCGCCCAGCGTCAGGGCGTAACCGTTGGCAAATGACCAGGCGATCAACTGGCCGACCATTTGCGTGAACTGCTGTTGTTTCTGGCTCAGTGTCATGGGGTGTCATCCCTTTTTTTGGTCAGACGTTGGTCTAACCAGCGTTTTAAAAATTCTTCAATGATGGCGCTGCCTAAGATGCCCAGTGCGCACGCAATACCGATAACGGCCACTTCCGGCATATTTTCGAATTGCAGCAGGGCAATACCGGCGATGGGCGCCACCGCTGACCCTAAAATCATGCGACCCAGAACGGTGCGCACCGTGATGCGCTCCGTGCTAGCCATCAGTTGCCCCAGCCCAATAACCGCGCCTATCAATAACAGCTTGGTTAGTAGTGAGGTTTCACCGTCTTGCATGACGTCACCCTTTCAAGTCGCGGGTATCGCGGGCAGACAGATAAGGCACGCCGTCGATATGGATAAAATCGGGGCTGGTCACCATGAATTTGATTTTCTTGGTGGTCGCCTTGGCGTCATTGGGGGTGATACCCACAACGTCGGTCAGCATCGGCACGCAGCCGAATACCTCGATTTTTTCTTCTTCGTTGCCCGCGTTGCCGTAGAACAGGAAGTCTTTTTCCCCAATCCCGCGCCATGAGCCAGCGGCACGCGCTACGGCCCCGAATTTCTTAAAGTTCAGCGCGTCGATTTCGAGTTCAACGTCGGCACTGACCGACCCTTTTACATGGCCGTTGGGTACGCCGCGCGTTTGCACGGCGGCGCTGTTGTCGGTGATGGTCACCGTGGCGCTTTCAACGTGGATCATGACGCCGTCATAGTTCACATCGAAGGAGCCGCCGCTTAAGCGTTCTGACATGGTTAGCTCTCCAGAGAGGTATCGAGTTCGATACTGATGCTGATTTCTTTCGCAGACTCATAAGGGCGCACCACAATGAAAATTTGCACCTTGACAGATGAAGTCCAGACGATTGAAACGTCGCCTTGTTTGGGTGGTTTCACTTCGCCCGGGAATTCAATCCCGTTGATTTGCGAGGTGATCGCCATTTCGCGCAGCGGCTTGCCGAAATACGTTTCGTTTGCCGCAATGCTGCCCGGCGTGCTGTTAAGCGAGCGGTCAGCGATTTTCGGGATAGCCCGCAAGCGCACCTTGCGCGAGGCTTTATCCACAATGCGCACGTTCTCAATCGTCTGATAATCGCCGCCTTCAACGTCGAGCGTCCGACCGTCCGACCAGTAAATCCCGTCGAAATCGTGGTACCACATCGGCACGCTGTAGCGCAGGGCTTCAAGCGACTGCAACACGGCGAGGTCGATTTCCACACCGGTGCCGTCAACGGGCAGGCCGTCGCGACCCAGCGCGGTAAGTGCGCCGGTAGCAACACGCGCCGGACTGTCGGCGATGGTGACTGAACGGTTACACAGGCGGCCCGCTAAAGCGCCCGGCTCGTTACCCCAAAGGCGGGGCACCAGCTGCACGCCCGGAGAGGCGATTTTGTCTTGGAGCGCTGCCATACGGATAAGGTAAGCGGGCCACGTTTCGGTGGTTTCCGGGCCACCCACGGACAGGGCGAACCACACGAAACGGCCAAACTTGGCTTTCAGGGTGTTACGCATCTCGCTGGCGCGGTTGATGGTTGCCTGTTGGTCGATATCAAACGCGAGGACAATACCCTCAACCGACGCGACGTTTTGGCCCGCCGTGACGGCGGCAATCCAGTCATCATCGGCTTTGAAGTCTGGTTTTGTTTCGTCCACCGCGGCTAAGACGTGCACGTAGGCAAACCAGTTTTGACCGGCGTTATTGCTGGCCGCGCTGACCAGGCTTTTTAACAGGCTGTCTTTGTCACCCAGCGCCTTGTTTAAGTCGGTGGCGGTGTTAATTGCCTGCGTTTTCCCGACGTTGGTATCGCCATAGCCGACAAACAAAACGACGCGCTCGACGTCTTTCGTGGTGCCGTTGTAGCGGTTAATCTGACTGACGTTAACGAGTGGCCATGTCATGGGTTTACCCTCTGATGTCCTGCGCGTTGACGTCCCAGCCGAAGCCGATCGCCTGCATTTGCCGCGCAAGTATTTTGTTAAATTCTTCGTTGCTCACCCCTAAAAACACGCGTCCCGGTAAGTCGATTGTCCAGGTGCGTTTCGCCGGTGTGCCCCGTAATTTTTTAATCAGTAGTCCCGCCTGGGCCATGCTCAGGGTTTCCATGATTTTTTTGCTCGATGGTTTTACCCATTTTTTGCCCTGGCGCATTTTGTAGCCCAGGGCGCGAAGCTTTTTAGCCTGGCGAGGCAGGGCGGGCCGGTTGGCTTGCGCCTTGCGCGGTGCCCCGCTGGCGTTCATTTTGATGTTGGCGCCGTCCTGCTGTGCGGCACCGACCAGACCCGCCGCGATGGGCTTGGTGCCGTTGCGGTAGTTGCCGCCTTTCAGGTAGATGCGCACCCCCTGAATTTCTGGCATTTCCCGCACGGCCAGCAGCTTGGGCAAGCCTTTCAGCATCTTGCCTTTGCCTCGCTTGCGCGGTGCCCACGGCGTGCCGTCTGGCGCGGTCTGGTTTCGCTGGTTCCGTTTGGCCGCCACGATGATGCCCAGCTTGGCAATACGCCATAACAGGCGCTGGCGCTGTTTGGGCTTCAACTCAGCGGCGGCAAGCGCTGCCCGCATCTGCTTAAGCTGCGTTTGGTTCAGGTTGCCGCGTATCACGACTTACCACCGTGTTGGGTGATAAATTCGGCTTCCGTCGCCGTCCAGATTTCAGGGTCAACCAATGACCAGCGCTTACCCTGTGCCGGAACGTCGCCGCTCTCGTCTTCTCTGAGGATGATCGGGTCTGCCATTGGCACCACGATTTGCAGGATGCAATAGCCTTCGTCGTCAAACTCGGGGTCGACGGTGGGGTCGGGTAGCTGCAACTGGGCGTAAAACTCGTTGGCGTGCTCAGTGACCCACGTCAGCACCAGGGCATAAACCAGACCGGGTGAACAGATGCGAAACGGAAAACGGTCCCATGACAGCGTGGCGTCATAGCGCAGTAGGCCGACACGCTTCTGGTTATTACCCAACGCCTTGCCGCTGCGCATGAGTTCGCAATTGTCCTGACTGCTTTCGAACATCTGCATGACCTCGGGCGGCAGGTTGGCAGTGATAAACGCGGTCAGGCTCTCTATCTGGCTCATATCAGATGTACCCCGACGCGCGGCAGCTTCAGCATGTTGCGCATGACGAAAGCCGCCTCGGCCAGCAGGCCCGCGCGGGTTTCGCTGCTCTCCTGGCCCGGATGGGACTCACGGCGGCCAATGGTGGCAAACTCGCCCAGCAAATCGGCTTTCGCCCTGGCGTAAACGGCCTTCTTGTACTGGGCAGTGAGCTGGTTTTCGTCGCCCATTTTGGCCCCCGGCACGTCTTTGGCCTGGTCAAATCCCTTGCCCGTCCAGTGGCTGACCACGTCGGCAAGGTTGTCGTTTACCTCGGCAATCGCTGCCAGCACCGCCAGACCTGCGGTTTCCGGTGGCAGGTCAGCGGGCAGGGTGCGGGACTTTTGAAACTCGCCAAGATTCAATTCAGGCCAGAAGGTCACTCCGTTGGTGATCGCGTCAGACTGGTAGTTCACCGGTTTGCCGCTGATGCTGAAACTTGGGCCACTCATGGGGCTATCCTTCTGTTGCATGTGAGAAGCGGGCTAACGGTTTCCACGGCCAAAAGCCTTACGGGCTTATGCCTCCACCGCGCCCGCCCCGGCTTGCCGGTAGTCTTTACTCGGCTGTGAGGCCATTAATACGGGCGCGAATTTTCGCCCGCATGGTCTTCACACCCGCGTTTTTGTTGTACTTTTCGGCCTGCGCCAGCAGTTCGTCGGCCTTTTCTAGCGTGTCGACATCTTCCACCGCCGTGGCGCGGGGTTCGCCGTTGTGGTCGCGCAGCAGGTAAAGCCCCGCAAACTTGAACCACTTGGCGTTGATGTCTTCATGCAGCCGCCATTTGTCGCGGATGTTGTTAAACGTCCGGCTGAAAAACGGTTCGATGCTGTGACCGCTGGCGGCCTCGACCGTGGCCCACTCCAGCACGGTGTCGGCAATAAATGCGGGCATCGTGCTTTTGAAGTTGTCCGGCATGTCTTGGCCTTCGCCGATAGCGATATCAGCCCAGTCGAGCGCCTTTTCGATTTCCCCCGTGTCGAGCAGCCAAATCACGCAGTACACCAGGGCCGGATTTGCGTAACGCTTATCACCGGCGATGTACGCTTCCACGGTCGGCAACCAGCGCGGCAACAGTTCGTCGCGCTTCATGTCGACGCGGTCTGCGGTGCAGGGCTGGCCGCGCAGGTGTGCGACATCGCTCTCCAGTTCCAGCTTTTGCAAATGGAAACTCACCGGTGATGAAGTGAGTGCCTCGCGCTTGTCCAGCGTTTCGGCGGCCTTGATGCGTGCGCGGTGGCGCTGACACGGGGACATAGCCATCGTTATGCGTCTCCGTCTGGTTCGGTGGTGCCGGTCGCTAACGTCAGCTTGTCGTAAGCGGCATACAGTTCGTCATGCTCGACGGCGTAACCTTCCATGCGCAGATAGCTGTTTTCAAAGCGCTTGCGGTCATCATTCCATTCGGCCTTACGCTTACGTGTGCCTGCCTGGGTATAGATATGCAGGTTGTCCAGCGTGGTGACGATCAAACGGCCTTCCGGCATAAACGGCGGTGTGTAAGCCGTGCGGCCCGCAATCTGGCGGTTGATTAACTGCGCGGCGACTTTCTCGGTCGGGCGGTCAACCATGTTCATCATGGTGGTGGCGTCAGCGCCGATAAGGTCAGCGGAGACCAGAACAACCAGACGCGGGTCATTGCGGAACGGCTCATAGATACTGGTATGCACCAAATCGGTGACCGCTGCGTCAAGGCCCATAAAATCGGCACCGGCACCGCCGATGGTGATATCACCGGTAATAACCTGTGCAGGCGTGCGCGTTTTAACAATCTGGTGCCAACCGATGTTGACGTCCTCACCGTTCGGATTGGTCTCCGGGTCGGTGTCGTCGGCGGCGCTGGTACCGTTGAAGGCGACGCGCAGCATGTCGAGGGCAAACGACTCATTGCTGAATGCCTGAATGCGCTGGAAGAATTCTTCCTCGCTGCCTGAGTTGGCCCAGATAACCAGCAGGGAATAAGGCAGGTAAGAGCCTGAATCCGTTTCAACCAGCTTGTACTCGTTACCGTCAACGCCCATCGGACGGGTGAAGCGGCCCTCTTTTTTACGGCCGGTATAGATGCCCGGCTTGCCGGTGCTGACAACCTGACCGTTGACCTGGTCGACGTCCATCACGTTGACCAACTGCAAGAATTCGGACTGTTGCAGCAGCGCATCGCGTAGCTGCGTTTCTTTCGGCGGCGTCAGCGAGAAATAGCGCGAGGTGTCCTGCTGGCCGTTAGCCTTTGCCAGACCTGCGGCATATTTTCGGATTAACGCCTCGGCTTTGGGGGTTAAACGCATAGTGTGTGTTTCCTAAAAAAGTGAGCGGATAAGTACCGGCGTCGGCCTAGGTAAATTCAAACGGCTGTTTGCTACCGCCTGGCGCACGGTTAGGGCGCTGCGTGCCGTTGCTTTCCTGTGCCGACAGCTTGGTCATAACGTCCGATAACTGGGCTGAAAGCTTGGTTAGCTCGGCTTGCTTACCGTCTTTTGGGTCTTTTTTACCCGCGCGGCGGGCGCTGAACTGGCGGCGTTCGCGGCGGCGAGCCGGTGCCGGTTTGTTGCTAAACGCCTTCATGGCTTTAACCAGGTTGGCTTTTGCAACGCTGAATTCAGCCGCGACGACTTCGTCTTCGGGGTTGTCGGCAACGTCTTGGGCCAGTTCGGAGACTTCTTCCGCTGCGTCGGCGATTTGGTCGGCAATGTCTGCCACTTCATCGGCGGCAAGTTCTGGCGTGTCGCTGTCCCCGTCTCCCTCGGCGGCGGCTTGGCCGTCATTCAGGAGTTGGATCATTTGCAGCAAGAGGGCTTTTAATTCATCCATCTTTTTTTCCTCGCCCTCGTTGGGCTTGTTGTCGGTGTTGGGTTCTGGTGTTGGCGTAAACTCTTTACGGGTTGAAAATAATTTCGACCATAAAGACGTTTCTTTTTTCTGAGTCTTTAATTTACCCAGACTGAACGTTTCTAAATTCCCGCGTTCAGCGGGTTTTTCTTCCCCGGCTAACTGGAATTTGATTTTTTCAGTGCCCAGGCTTGCCGGAATATCGGTAACGGCAAGGCCCATTAAATATTCGCGACCGCTTCCCGCAAAGTCGCCCATGAATTCAGCAGAGGTAAATAACTTTTGCCCGTCTTCATTGGCGTAAATAAGAAAACGATTCGGAATAAGCTGGGCATAAAGTTTTACGACGCCGTCCACGGTTTCGGTTTTCAATGCGTCGACTTCGCCAAGGTTGCAGGTGAATTCGCGCTCGGCGTACTCATGCTGCGGATGGTGCGGCCAAATCAGCGCGGTGTAGGTGTCGCGGCTGTAAGTTTCTGCCGCATCAATTAACCATTGCGCTTCAATCGTTCGACCGTCAACGGCTTGGCCGGACGTGGCAATGCAAAGCCAATCTGTACGGTAATTAGGTTGCGGCATAACAAACCTTAAATAATCGGTGAATTTAATAAGCAATATTCTGTGGAGGGCAGTATTACGAAATGCGGAATATCGCGCACCCGCTTTATTTCGGGTGCGTTCGGTTATAAAGGCTTAACCACTTAATGCCGATATTTAATGATAATTTCGTTTCTTTTTTCTCGACATAATAGCCGCATGGCAAAATATTCGAACGAAATAAAAGAGGCGGCCCGCGCTTTATATATTAAGCGCTGGACGCCTAAAGACATTGCGCAGGAATTAAACCTCCCGCCGCGCACGATTTACCATTGGGCCGACGTCGGCCAGTGGGCTGGCCTGCTGCCTGCGGAATCTATCGAAGATTCCATCGCCCGCCGCGTCAACCAACTGACCAACCGCGAGAAGAAAACCGCGCTTGAGTTGGAGGAGTTGCGCGACCTGGTGGCCGCCGACGTGAAGTTAAAAGGCCAGCGCAATAAGCACGCTGAAAAGATGGCTGAAATTAAGGCCCGAAGCGTGGCGACCTACGAGGGTGAAGGGGAAGGGGGCGAGCCAGGCGAAAGGCGCAAGGGTAAATACCGTAAAAATGACGTCTCCAGCATCACGCCGGAAATGTTAGAAAGCTGGGCTAACGAACATCTGTTCGATTACCAGCTGCACTGCCGCGACCATAAAGATGAAGACTGGCGATTTATTCTGAAAAGCCGCCAAGTGGGCATGACCTACTATTTTGCCTGGGAAGCGTTCGAAGACGCCGTCCTCACTGGCGACAATCAGGTCTTTTTCTCAGCCTCCCGCGCCCAGTCTGAGATATTCCGCGAGTACATCGTCCAAATCGCCCAGCAGCATTTCGGCGTTACGCTGACTGGTAAAAATATTCGACTCAGCAACGGCGCGATTCTGCGTTTCCTGTCAACCAACGCCAGCACGGCTCAGGGGTTTAACGGCCACCTGTACGGTGACGAAGTCTTTTGGATACCGAAATTCACCAAGCTGCATGAAGTGGCGTCGGCCATGGCGACGCACAACAAATTTCGCACAACCTATTTTTCGACGCCCAGCGCCAAAACGCACCAAGCCTATGGCGTGTGGTCTGGCGACGAATGGAAAGCCGACGACGCCAAGCGCAAAGCGGCGGTATTCCCGAAAGAAAGCGCGATGCGCGAGCAGGGCTGCGCGTCGCCCGATGGTATTTGGCGTTACGTCATCACTATGGAAGACGCCGTCAAGGGCGGGTTGGGGGCGCGGGTCGATATTGAGCGGCTGCGCAACAAATACAACCCGACCGCCTTCGCCATGCTCTACATGTGCCAGTTCGTCGACAGCAAAGACGCGGTATTCAAGCTTGCCGCCCTGGTGGCCTGCGAAGTCGACCGGGAAACCTGGGGAGACTATGACCCGACAGCGGCGCGACCGTTTGGCAACCGCGAGGTGTGGGCCGGTTTTGACCCGTCGCGGTCGGGCGACAACTCCACCTTTGTGATAGTAGCCCCGCCGATTGATAAGGGCGAACGGTTCCGCGTGTTGGAGATTCACCAGTGGCAGGGGCTTAACTTTAGCTGGCAGGTCGAGCAGATAAAGCAATTGATGCGCCGCTTTAACATTACCTATATCGGTATTGACACGACCGGCATCGGGAAAGGGGTTTATGACCTTGTTACCAAGTTTGCCCCGCGCGAGGCGCACGCCATTTTATACAGCGTCGAGAGTAAAAACCGCCTGGTCATGAAGATGATCGACACGGTCGAACGTAAGCGCATCGAGTGGGCAAAAGACGCACAGGACGAAACCAAAAAAGAGCGGGCCGAAATCCCGGCCAGCTTCATGGCGATACGCCGCACCACCACGGCCAGCGGCAACGCGCTGACCTTCGTCGCCGAACGCTCGGAGGCCACCGGCCACGCTGACGTTTTCTTCGCTATCTCGCACGCCGTGATTAACGAACCCTTGGACTATGAATTTGACCGCCCATCTACCTGGGCCTTTGGAAAAGCAGCATGACAAACAAAAAGCGCAAGCAACGCAAGCAGCACGCCGCCGCTGCAACACCCAAAACGTTCACGCCAGGGAAAGGGAGCGTTATCACCTTCGGCGAACCGGAACCCATACTTACCACCGGTACCGACTATCACAACATCTGGTACGACAACGACTATGACCACTGGCGGCAACCTATTGACCGTTTGGCGCTGGCGCAGTTGCCGAACCTCAACGGCCAGCACGGCGGCGTGCTGTACGCTCGACGCAATATGGTGGCCGGTGGTTACCTGGGCGGCGGCCTGACAACGGATCAAGTTGAGCAAATGGCGTTTGATTATCTGCTGTTTGGCGACGTGGCCGTCTTGAAAATTCGTAACACTTTCGGGCAGGTTATCGACCTGCTGCCGTTGCCGTCGCTCTATCTGCGTTGTCGAAAGGATGGGGATTTCGTAGTGTTGCAGGAAGGGCCCGCGCTGATTTATGACCCGCGCGACGTGGTGTTTTTTAAAATGTATGACCCACGCCAACAGGTTTACGGCCTGCCGGATTATATCGGCGGCATCCACTCGGTGTTGCTTAACAGCGAATCAACCATTTTCCGTCGTCGCTATTACCACAACGGCGCACACATGGGCTTCATCCTGTATGCCAACGACGCCAACATCACCGGCGAGGTAGAAGCGGAAATTAAAGAAAAGATTGAGCAGTCAAAGGGGTTGGGTAACTTCCGCAATATGTTTGTGAATATTCCCAACGGTGGCGCGGAGGGGTTAAAGCTGTTGCCGGTTGGTGAGGTCAGTGCAAAAGACGAGTTTGCCAACGTGAAAGGCATAACCGCACAGGATATTTTCACCGCGCACCGCTTCCCGGCTGGGCTGGCGGGCATTATTCCCACCAACGGCGCGGTCATGGGCAATCCCGAAACGGCCCGTAATACCTACCGCAAAGATGAAGTTATCCCACTCCAGCGCAAATTTATGAACGGGATTAACAGCGACAGGGAGATCCCCGCGCACCTGCATCTAAATTTTGACGTTGAAATCCCAGTAATGGACGCTGAAAAGGGCGAGAAATGAGCACAAATGAGCTAAAATCATCCCCATTGTTGGCGCTGGCGTGCGGGGTAGTAAACATGCGCATTTTTAAAATTAATTGTCCAGAATGCGGGTCACCGGCCATCATTCGTAAATCTGACTGGAAAGACAAGAAACTGGCCGATTTATACTGTGCCTGTTCAGAAGTTGAGTGCGGTCACACCTTCGTTTTTAACGCGACGTTCTCACACTCACTCAGCCCCAGCGGGCTGACCGGCAACAAACTGGTGAAATTCTTAATCGACCAGTTGAAGCCAGACGAGCGGCAATTCGCGCTTAATCTGTTGAATGGTCAGGCTGTTTGAAATTTAGGCGCAATGCCGTTCACTCAAAATATATGGAGATTACTAATTTGGAACCTGATTTTAATATTTCATTAGATGGATTTAATACTGAGGAAGAGGCAAATCAAATAGGATGGCTTGTGTTAGATGCTACAAAATCACTAGCCGTTCGATTTAATCTGGATATCTCTAAACTTAAAAAGGCTGTAATCTCGTATAACTTTGCAGCAGCTTTAGAAAAAGTAACCTCAGAATACAATCATGAATTGCCTAGTACATTCACTGACAGTAAGCAGGGGGTTGCTGTTGCACAACTCGTTTCCAAAGTTGGCTCAAATGGAATGAGTGATGAATATACGCTGGTCATGTCCGTTGAATTTTTTGTAGAAATGTTTGACGAGAATGGAAAACTCGATTTTAACGAAAAGGCATTTGGGCCAATTATTCACCGCCTTCACCACGAGCTAATACATGTTGATGAAAGGAATAAATTAATCGGTTTAGACCCAGCCTATCGTGTTAATGAATATGGTGAGGCACTTCTTATTACTGCGACGAGAGCATGGTCTGAATACTTAGCTAACTACATGTCTTCGCAGACAGCCCCCAAAGAAATTATAGATGATTTTCTCAATAACCTTAAAACAGTGGTTGATGAGGTCTCTGAAGAGATTGAGATGTTTGTTTTGAAATACAAAATACATGTAATTACTTTGGATGCAATGTTTTTTGAAGTTAAGAAAAGAGTAAAGCTTATTATTAATTCATACGGATATGCTATTGGTTATGTTCATGCCCTGAAAATTAATCTTGAAGAAGATTACCCAGATTTGGTAGCTGCAATTTCCAATTCAAAAATAAAACACCCATTGTCTAGTCTCAGCGAGTCTTTTGATGGTTTAATGAGTAAGTATAGTGGCAATAATATCGAAAGCTATGAGGACTTTTTAGATTTAACTGAGTCCGTTGATGCATTATTTAAAGCATTTGGTCTTACCCTTGATTGCGCAGACTGGTCTGGGGAATCTCGACTCTATATTCATGTGAATTAAAAATACGGCTGGCAGTGTGCCATTATATTATAAACACTGTTTTTAAAGGGAGGTGGCAAACAGTCATCTCTCTTTAAATACCCCAAAGAAATAATCGGTTTTACACCTAAATATATGCTGTAACAGAGCAATTATATTTTAATCCCTGCCTGAATGCGGTCAATAAATTGGCGTAGTGCTATCAGCCGTTCTTTCTCACTTAGCTTTTTATTCTGCCCCAGTGCAAACAAGTCTCCGTCGGTCGTCGAAACATAGCGTAAGTTATTGGCTGTGATACTGCCGCCCATTGCTAACGATATTGCTTCCTGTTCATTAAGAATGATTCCTGCCGTATAGGCAGAATCCAAAATTTTTACTGCCTTCACTTTGGCTTTGATCAATCCTTCCTCTCTCAATCGCGCCGTTTCTCGAGCTTTTTCTCTGGCGTTCTCCCATGCCTCATGCATTGGATTCCCTTCCGGGAACGGATTTTCATGCTTTTTAGGTGCTGCCGGTTCGCTTCTCAGCCTTCGCAGCAGTGCGCGGCGGTCTTTGTCGGTGAACTGGTCAAAATCAGGGGCAATATCATCGACATTTCTGTCTTCAACTCCCGGAATAGTGGTTAAATTTTCCTCTCCCGTAGAGTTATTGACAGAACTCCAAGGGACGGCGGGGCCGTCCGGTAAGGTCAAAACCTCCCTGGCTTCGTGCTGCTCTGCGGCTGGCTGCGTCTTTTGTTTGGCGACAATCGTCCATGTTTTTAAACGCGTGCAGACGCGAGAATCATCACCCAGTCGCGGCGAGAAAATGCCGAAAATCTTCTCGGTGATCTCGCCGTAGGCGTTGGGCTTCTCGCCGTCTTCATAGGCCAGACGCACGACGTAGCTGTTGCGAGGGATTAGGACGCCGCCCTGGCGCATGATGTAGGTAGCAAAACAACCGGCGTCGGCTGCCGACATCACCGCATCCATCGCGGTATCGGGTAACAGCTTTTGCCCGCGCTTATAGCTTTCGGCTTTAATCAGGTTGCCGACCAGCTGGTTATTCAGCTTGCGCAGCTCACGCCAGACCGTCACCGGTGGTGTGCCAATCGGCTGGTATTGACGGATGCGGTGACGGGAAGCCCACGCCATTGCCAGACGGGCGGTTTCTTTTAGCGGCTTACCGGTGTCGTGGTCTTTTTCACCGTCCAGCGCGTAGCCGTCGATGTTCTTCGAAATGTATTTCGCGATGTAGGCCGTGGCGCTGCCCTTCTTCGGGTCTAAGCGTTTGGCCGTGAAGCGTGCGCCGGTGCGCTTGCCCAGTTCTGCGCGGTCTTCTTTGATGGCATAGCCGCGCATAATTGAGGTGATCGCTTGGCGTTCTTCTGGCTGCATGAATAACAACAGGTGCCAATGGGGCGTTTCGTCATGATGCGGTTCGGCAACGCGGAACCCATAAACGCGCAAGCCTTCGCGGTTTAGCTTCGAGCCAATACGCGCCCAAAGGTTAGTAAGGTATTTTTGGGCCTGTTTTACATCGCTGTGGTTCCACTTTGGGTTGCCGTGGCCGCTGGCGTTCGTGGCGTGGTATTTCGACGGGCAGGTGATGGTATAGAAAACGCCAACGTCGCCGCGTGACTGGGCGACAAACTCAATGCCTTTCATGCGGGCCATGAGTTCATGGCGGCGAATGCTTGGGTTGCTGATGCTGGCATCGACCATTGCTTCGAGCGACATACGGTTGCCTTCGCCGTCGTCCAGTTCGTGCGATTTGAAAAACTCGCGGTTCTTTCGGCGCTGTTCTAGCCAGTCGGCCAGCGCGTCGCGGCTAATGTACGGCGTCGCACGTTTGTGGATGCTGCCGATTGCGCGGAGTTGGTTTTCGCGCCAATCACAGCGCAACCGCCATAATTGACGTTCCCACCAATCAGTATTAATCAGGCGGGCCATAGCCGAAACAAAGACGGCTCGGTCAAGCGGTTCCGGTGGCAGTTCGACGGGTGCAAACAGCGGCTTAAGCTTTTTCCAGTACGATGGACGCACGCGCAGCGCGTGAACCTCAACGGCCATATGGCGATAAATAAACAGCAGTTCATCATCTGGCAGGGCGGCGGCATCGCCTCCGCGCTCCTCAATGGCCGTGGTAAACATTTCGTTCAGACGCCCGGCGACTTCGTTCGCCAGCGTTTTGACTCTCGGCTTGGTGAACTCTGCCAAGTGGCAGTATGACGAGCGGTAATAGGCGATGAATTCGGAGTCATGGCCGGTGCTGACACCGTGGTATTTGCGAACGGCATCAAGGCGCAGCAATGCATTCTTAATGGTACCCATCAAAAACGCATTGGTGTGCTTAGTCCCGCGATTAGCGCGAAGCCATGTAATTTTATTCTGATACGGTGATCGGATAAAAAACGGTTCTTTCTGGAATCTTTCTTCCACGCCTTCCGGCGATGCTGACCATGTCGCCTTTTCACGCTCGTAGTTGCTGCGTTCAATGGCGGCGCGGGTTTTGAGTAGGTCGCTTAAAACCTGACTGCCTTCTTCCAACACATTAACGCCGTTTTTATTCAGGCGGGCGAGGTGAGCGTTTACGGCTGGATGCGGCTCAAGTGGTGCTGATGGGGGCGAAATTGGCGCAGGGGTCATATCTACCCCAATCGCTTTCAGAGGTTTATTCCACGGGAAAGCCCCGGCGAAGCTGTCAGGCTTTCCGGGGCTTAAAGGTGGCGGGGGAGTCGGGGCCATACGGCCCCGATTGTGGTTTTTCACTCTGCTGCTTTTGTGTCAGTGAAGACCACTGAAACACGCTTCATTAACTCAGCTTGTAAAAGTCCACCGTTTTGAACATCCGGCGAACCAGGCTGGTACAGGCTTGCGAAGAAATCTGAGATTTCAGACTCCATCATCTTGCGATAGTGATCGCGTGATGCACTTTGAAATGACTTAGCCATAAGGCGTTGCTGATACAGGTCGAATGCCATGTTTTTTATATATTTCATGGCATTGTTGGTGGTTCGTTCAATATCGACACTATCAATAATGTCGGCTTTAGCATCAGCACCAAGAATGGAAAAAATCAATGAATCCCAATGGGTTTCGTAATTATCAGCGCTCTTTTCGATGACGCGAATTGATACCCCTGCCGGTTTCCCAAAGCTAAAAACACTGCCTGTTATCGAAAGTTTGATTTCACCAATTTGATACTTTGAACTCAAATCGTTGATTAGCGGGGTAAGGTCTTGGATCACTTTTAGGGTTTGTTTTTCTAAGCTATTAAACATATTGGTCGCCTTAAAATTGCTGTTTTTTGGATGCAGAAAGCCCGGCGCGTGAGCGCCTATTTGTTTTTTGGCTGTATTTAAATGTCTAGAATTCGGTCAGATGCCGAAATGAAATTAGGCAATGCATGGCCCCACTTCGAAAGGCTGTTCATTGAGTCAATTATCTTTTCCCGCTGGTAGTCGCTGAAAGATTCAAACGGTTTACCAATGTCAGAGGGTGAAAACAGCTTGGGTGCGCGGCGGTTCGAGAGCGTCAGCACCACGAATTTAAAATCATCACTGCCAGCATTAAAGCGACGGCAAGCGGTGTTTTCAGTTCGTTTAAAAAGCCGACGCGCCTTTACCTGAAAGTCTTTAAAAGGTAACGGTTCGACCTGCTGGTTATTTGAAGGAAACATAAGCCCTCCCGTAAATCCTTAAGCAAAAATACCCATCAGCCGGGCGAACCAGCGCGGTTTGTTATGTTGGCGAGCCATAAACGGTAGTCGGCGGCCTTTGATGAATTGCACTTCGGTGGCTTTCGGTTGGAAGTGGCGACCGTCTGGTGTTTCAATCCATCCGCGCTGGTGCGCTCGGTGGGTAATTTGCTGGCCGTTGGTCAGCATGTTTGCCAGTGACGGACATTGGGCGGTGGTCATACGTGATCCTCGTGCAAATCATCAGGGAATAGGGGTGGGATACGCTCTGAGTTTTTCCAAAGTTCAGCGGCGTTTTTGATGACCGTAGCTTCTTTACTACCTGCATAAGCTGCGGCACCGGCTAAATCACAAAGTCGCTCATATGCCCAATAGCGTTCACATGATGAATTGGCAGGGGCTTTTTCTTTGGCAACTAACTGGCGACGTTCGTACATTCTCAAAATCTGGTTTGCGGCTGCATAAAATGGGGCGCACATACTGTTCTCCATCAAATTGAAAAGGTGCCCGAATATAGCTTCACGCTCAGCGCGCGTTCCCTGTGATAAGATCGCTCTGCCTGTGAAACTTTGAAGGGTTGACCGGGCATAACAACAATCTACAAATCAAAAGGACTTAAAAATGACACGCAAAAATATTCCAGTTGTGAACGTAATTGGCTGGGACATTCTGAAACTGAATACTCCTGGTTTAATTGGCATCAATTTTGAAAGTGACCCCAAGCCTACCGGTGAAGCTTTCAATGCTCTGACTCTGGAAATGGCAAAACAGTTAATTGAAGACCTTCAGCGAAACATTGCTGTTTTGGAAAACGTCTCTGGAAAGTAATTTCACCAATTGTTAAATCGGTCTTGTACATATCCGGTTCCATATTCTCGTAGCGTCTTTTGAAAATGGATCCCACTACTTGTTCTTGCCCTTGTTTTAAAAAAACTATTACGGCACTGGTTTCATCGGTGCCGACTTCCAACTTATCCCTTTCGCTATACAACTTATCTATGTAACCAGTCGCTTGGGGCCGTGTGTCGAATAACCCAAAAGACTGCTCACTCAGGGTTACCTCGTAGCGGGTTGTTTTGCTCAAAATCGTTGCTGGGCGACGCAATAATAAGAAGCCGCGGTATATAGATGAATGCTGACTTAGCTCTTGAATCGGATAGGTCATAAATTTTCCTGTCTAATTCTGTTTATTGGCCGTGCCTTATTAGAGCTACGGCGATATGTCGATTTATCTCGCATTAAGCGATCGATGTGATAACGCTCGTCGGCAGTAATGATTGCTCGGCAATGACGTAGTGCATCCAAATATTCTTGCATCATGATGAATCGCTTTGGGCGTTTAGAACCCGGCATCCCTTCGCGGTGAACCGGAATTTGATTTCTATCCATCAGATGTTGCACCGATTTGAGTGTGCGACCGGTTAGATATGCGAACTCCTCTGCACAGACAAATGTTTGGCTCGCTAATTCATCTGTAGACATGTCGCGTACTTTGGCGGCCTGTTTCTCTGTCATCCGGCAGACACGTTGTGCACGTGCCCCATCAACCGGAAATTGTCTGACGTTTGTCTCGTCACTTTTACTGATGTTTTTCATATGTGCTAAAGTTCCAAGTTGAACCCCGTTGGGGTCTATCCGGTTCAGGGGGCGCTTCGTCGCCTCCTGTATAGACTACGCTTATAAAATAAGAGATCTCTATAATGCTGTCAATGTTCGATAGTGAGAAGTTGAAGCTTATCCGCGAATCAGAAAGGCTGAATGTGAAGCAAACAGCCGAGATGGTAGGTATTAATTACGTTACTTATCATGGGTATGAGAGTGGAAAGGCAAAAATGTCACTTGAGTCAGCTATGAAGTTTTTCAAACATTCACGTTTTCGAAAATATCGCGATTGGTTCATGTTTGATGAAACTGACCCAGCTACGGGGCAAATTGCTCCTGTTCTCGCGCGCTCTACGCAAGACGAAACAACCTCGCCCCGCTAAGGGAGGAGAATTGGTTAGATGTTTACTACCTATGGGCTGAAGACCTGTTGGTAGAAATCATGCAGTACATCGGAGGGTTATCTTATGTCTATTAAGAAACTCGAAGATGGTCGCTTTGAAGTAGATGTTAGACCACGGGGCCGCGACGGAAAGCGTATCCGTAAGAAGTTTGACCGTAAGGCTGATGCCCACGCGTATGAGCGAAGCATAATCGCTAAGTATCAGAATAATGATTATCTAAACAGACCTGCTGACAAACGGCGCATGAGCGAGTTTGTCGAGTTGTGGTGGATGCTGCTTGGTCGCAATTTGCCTTACGCAAGACGCCGACTCAGCACCATTAATGGTATGTGCCGTGATATGGGAGATCCGATGCTGTATCAAATTGATTCCCGCTGTCTTGTTGACTATAGGGCACATCGCTTGAATGAAGGGGTCAAGGCTTCGACCATTAACCATGATCTGTTTGCCCTTAGCGGGATTTTTAAATCTATGGCGAATATCGATGAGTATCACGGTGAAAATCCAGTCGCGCTCTTAGAACCGCTAAAAGAAGTTCGCTCTGAAATGTCATATCTAACCTCTAAAGAGATAGAGACTTTGCTTTCTCAATTGAAGGGGGATTACTACCGTATAGCCGTTCTTTGCCTGGCAACCGGTGCGCGATGGGGTGAGGCTTATGGGCTTAAAGCGGAAAACATTGTTCATAACAATGTGATGTTCTCACACACCAAAAATGGCGATAAACGAGTTGTACCTATTTCGCCTGATGTTGCGGATATCGTTAAAACGCATGAGTCCGGGCAGTTGTTCCGGGTCAGCTACAGTCGATTCCGTAAGATGATGAAGCAAGCAAAACCAAACCTGCCTGATGGGCAGGCGGCCCACGCTTTGCGCCATACCTTCGCCACGCATTTTATGATGAAAGGGGGGAATATCATTACTCTGCAAAGAATACTTGGTCATTCTGATGTTTCGCAGACTATGACCTATGCACACTTCTCGCCTGACTATTTGGCAGAAGCCGTGAGCTTTAACCCTCTTTCTAGCGTGTCCACATTACGTCCACAGATAGAGGGTTTAATGGGGCAAACTGGGGGGTAGAGGGGGTTTAAATTCTTGATTCCCCGTAGGTGCCTAGGCATTTACGGGGTTAAAAATCCCCCCAGTCAGGGGAAGGTCAAGGGTTTGTTTTGGGCTGCGGCCCAAACTGGCCTTGAGGTCAAGGTTGTGCGCTGCCGCCACACCGGCCTTAAGGTCAACACCGTGGGCTCGCCGCCCACACTGGCCTTAAGGTCAAAACCTTGCGTTGCCACGCAAACTGGCCCAAAGGGTTTTAAACGAAACCCTTTGGAATCCTGCGTTTTTTTTATGCTGGTAGATCGAGGCTTCGCAGGGTTGGAATGGACGTGTTTCAGCAGCCTTGGTGATAGTCGCGAAGTGCCGCCGCTTAGGCGGTTCCCTCGCTGCGGGATTCCAACCCGCGCAAAAGACTCGCGGTTTTCCACCTCTTGCTCGGCGTCACTTCTGAACGCGACTTACTGGCATTTATACCGTGCCGTTTCATTGGGGTTATTTGTTTGGTTTTGCTTTGCTCTTCCCCCTGACAAGGGGGATGTCGGGAGGGGGTATTTCAGCGAAATCAGTGGGTTATATGAGTCTGAGGCTGGGTTTACTCCTTCTCCTCTCAGAGGAGAAGGCTGGGATGAGGAGTGGTTCAAAACCGTGCTCAACGCGGCAAACCTCACCCCAGCCCTCTCCTTGGAAAGGAGAGGGAGTAAACCAACAGATAACAGTAGGCCAGGCTCATGAATAACTCCTAGGGCACTGCAAAGATGAAGTTATTCCGCTGCAGCGCAAATTTATGAATGGGATTAGCAGCGAAAAATGAGCAAAAATGAGCTAAAATCATCCCCATTGTTGGCGCTGGTGTGCGGGGTAGTAAACATGCGCGTTTTTAAAATTAATCGTCCAGAATGCGGGTCACCGGCCATCATTCGTAAATCTGACTGGAAAGACAAGAAACTGGCCGATTTATACTGTGCCTGTTCAGAGGTAGAGTGCGGCCACACCTTCGTTTTTAACGCGACGTTCTCACACTCACTCAGCCCCAGCGGGCAGAGCGGCAACAAACTGGTGAAATTCTTAATCGACAGTTGAAGCCAGACGAACGGCAATTCGCGCTAAATCTGCTAAATGGGCATGCTATTTAAACAAGCCCCCCCTGTTTCGGCGGGGGGGCTTTTATTTTCTTTAGGTGAATTTTCTTTATTTATTTTAATCTTTTTCCCCATATGTCTTTTGTTATACTAATAAGTTCCTTTTTCGCATCTTTCAAAGCCACTCTTCTGACACCTTCTTTTTTTAGTTTTTTTGTTATGGCTTTGTTTAAAATCTTATCCCATTTTTCAAAAGTGGTTTCCTTTGGAATTTCGACTAGAATTTTAGGTGCGTTTATATTATGGCGGATTCTATCTCCAGGAGAACCAGGTTGTAAGTATACTGCTTTTGAAATTAATATCCCTTCAATCAAGCTTGCATTTTTTGTTACATCAAATGATATTGCTAGTTTTAATTCGATAGGGTTTTCAAAATACAGCACCAAACTTACAGACTTATAGTTGAATCGTTTTACAGCCCATATGGACGTAACATCTCCAAGTTCAGCGTCATCATGCATATTAACTAGGTGCTCTAAGGTTTTTTTAATTCTCGTATCTAATATTAATACTGGGATTAATCTCCCATCAGCTGTTTTTGAGTTGGCAATTGCGCCATCTCCAACTAGGTCTAAATAATCCATGCTTTCGATAAATACTTTGTTTTTCACTTTAGACCTCGTTTATAATGTGTGTGTTTATTGAAATGGTTTTACCATCAATTGTTTCTGCAATAACTTGATAAAGATCAACTCTTAGTTGTTCTTTTAAAAATGGAGGTAGTTTGAATGTTACCCATCCTGCCTTGGCCGATTTATTAGAAATATTTAATGGTTGGCTTATAATGTCTGAATATTTCTTTAAGTTAACTGGAGTGGTAGTTGTGTCAGGATGTACTTTAACTTTCCCAAGTACATTATTCTCATCGTGATATTCAATGTGTAACTCTATTTTTAAAATTGTACTAGGCAAACTACTAAGATTTGTAAATCTTAAGGCAAAGGAAATATATTTATCATCTTCGCTTATCCACTTGTAAGCATCGATGTAATATAACTTTATGCCAAGACTCCTTTCATTATGTTGATCTTTGCTTATGTTTAGTGATTTTTTGGCAACCCCATAGCTTCTCAGAGAGATAATGAAGGCAGCTAAAGATAATATTAAACCTAAGCTAGCAATAGTGTCACTATTGGACATGTAACCCCACATTTTTGATGAGTAACAAATATTTTTAGTGACTTTATATTTAATTTCATAAAAAAAATCAAGTGTTTCATATTTTGCATGAGTTTCTCTCAAAATTGCATTTTTTGATTAAAAATTATTTTGATGAGATAACTTAGTATTAGTCAGATAACTGATTGGTATGTTATGAAAACCATACGCACGGTTACAATTATTTTCATATGATTTATTCAATTCCGACTGTTTAGGCTGAGTCCTGAATTTTGACCTTTCTATCTCTATCTCTATCTCTATCTCTATCTCTATCTCTGGCTGTAGCGATTTTTTAACTGGCGAATCTGAGCCATTTCACGTGCTTTTTCTTCAGCCTTTTTCCATGCGTCAAACATTGGTTCCCCATCGGGGAATGGATTTTCATGCTTTTTCAGCGCTGTCTATTCACTTCTCAGCCTGGGTAACAGTGCGCGGCGGTCTCTATCTGTTAACTGGTCAAAATTAGGGGCAATACCATTTATAATCATGCCGAATATTCACTCATTTACTCACTAACTCACTCACTCACTCAGCCTCAGCCTCAGCCTCAGCCTTAGCGGGCTGATTGGTAACTAGTTGATGAATTTTCAATCGCCCAGTTGAGACCAGATGAACGGCAATTCCCCCTAAATCTGCTTGATAGGCAGTGTCTTTGAAGACACTGTTGAATTGTAAGGATATTTAAGGATAAAATGTTTCTGTTCGTAACATAAAATCAATCTTATTTTTTAAAAAAGGATTTTATAATGTATAAGCGCTATCAAATTTCCATCCCCGAAAATCAAGCTTTATTTGCAACGCAATATTATTATGATAAGGGTGTTAGTCATCTAAAAAAAACAAGTGATTCCTTAGAGTCTCAGTTAGATAGATTTGAGCAGGTTGGTGTGCACCTTGACGCTGATTTTATAATGAAGAATTGGTTTCCTGACACAGCACAACATGTGTTTATTTCTCATTCTCATTCTGATGAGAAACAAGTAATTATGCTGTGCGGATGGTTGAGTGATAGGTTTGGAATTAATTCTTTTGTGGATTCTAAATTATGGGGTTACTCAAATAAGTTGTTGAAAATAATTGATAACAAATTTTCAAAATCAATTGTTGGAACAACATATGATTACGATAAGAGGAATATCTCAACAAGCCATGTACATGTCATGCTGATGTCTTCATTAATAAAGATGATTGATAAGGCAGAGTGTTTACTATTTGTAAATACAGAATCATCTGTTGCTATGAATGAAGGAGTGAATGAAGAAAAAACTCTATCTCCGTGGATATATAGTGAGTTATCCGTTTCAAATGTAATTAAAATTAATGTCCCTGCAAGGCGGAAAGAACTGATTAAGGCAACAAATGAATCATATCGCTTTGATTCTTTAGCTGGTATTGCACAGGATTCAGCGGTGACGGCTTTATATGATATTGCTGGAATTTTACGTGAGATAAAAAAAATCCCGCTGGAGACATTAGCAGAGTGGCACGAGAACGTAAGAGATACGCCAAAGGCTAATCTTGATTGGTTGTATGATAACGTTTATACAGGAGGCGACGAGTGAGTCACTTTTCAGAAAAGCCAATAGTCTTGGGTTTTATCCAAGATATTATAACAAGGCTGTCGCAGAATTCATTTCTAGTGAAAGGGTGGAGCGCGAGTATTGTCGCAGTTGTTGGCGCATTATTTGAAAAAAATGCATATACATTGAACATGTCATACGTAATTTGTATTAGTATTTTTATATTTTGGTTTTTGAATGCAATGTATCTTTATCACGAACGTTCGTTTAGAAAGCTTTATACCGAAAAGGCTACCGCTACGATTTTTAATGATAATTATTTTCTATTAAATGTTAATGATGTAAAAGGGTGTTTTTGTAAAAAACTCTGGTCATTCATTAAATCATTCTTCTCTTTGACAGTACTTCCTTTTCATGGGTCTTTATTATTTGTTGCGATTTACGTCCTACACATAAAATAATTTTTGCAATCTGCGGGCATGGCATTGCACATGTCCGCAGGTAAAAAATCAAGAAATTACTTTTCCATAGACCTAACATTAGTGCCACTCCCTAAGCGAATTTTTATTTTTCTCGTGCTGCCGGTTGGCTTCTCAGCCTGCGTAACAGTGCGCGGCGGTCTTTGTCGGTGAACTGGTTAAAATCTGGGGCCATACCGTCAACAATTCCGTCTTCAACTCTCGGTTTTTTGTTTAAATTTCCCTCTCCCGTAGAGTTATTGACAGAACTCCAAGGGACGGCGGGGCCGTCCGGTAAGGTCAAAACCTCCATGGCGTCGCGCTGTTCTGCGGCGGGCTGCGTCTTTTGCTTGGCGACAATCGTCCATGTTTTTAACCGCGTACAGACGCGTGAATCCTCGCCCAATCGGGGCGAGAAAATGCCGAAAATCTTCTCGGTGATCTCGCCGTAGGCGTTAGGCTTTTCGCAGTCTTCATAGGCCAGACGCACGACGTAGCTGTCGCGGGGAATCAGGACGCCGCCTTGGCGCATGATGTAGGTAGCAAAATAACTGGCGTCGGCTGCTGACATCACCGCATCCATCGCAGTATCGGGTAACAGCTTTTGCCCGCGTTTATAGCTTTCGGCTTTAATCAGGTTGCCGACCAGCTGGTTATTCAGCTTGCGCAGCTCACGCCAGACCGTCACCGGTGGTGTGCCAATCGGCTGGTACTGACGGATGCGGTGACGGGATGCCCACGCCATTGTCAGGCGGGCAGTTTCTTTGAGCGGTTTGCCGGTGCCGCGGTCTTTTTCACCGTCCAGTGCGTAGCCGTCGATGTTCTTCGAAATGTATTTCGCGATGTAGGCCGTAGCGCTGCCTTTCTTCGGGTCTAAGCGTTTGGCTGTGAAGCGTGCTCCGGTACGCTTGCCCAGTTCTGCGCGATCTTCTTTAACGGCATAGCCGCGCATAAATGAGGTGATCGCTTCGCATTCTTCTGGCTGCATGAATAACAACAGATGCCAATGGAGCGTTTCGTCATGATGCGGTTCAGCAACGCGGAACCCATAAACGCGTAAGCCTTCGCGGTTTAGTTTCGAACCGATACGGGCCCACAGGTTAGTAAGGTATTTTTGGGCCTGTTTCAGATCGCTGTGGTTCCACTTCGGTTTTCCACCTCTTGCTCGGCGTCACTTCTGAATGCGACTTACTGGCATTTCAACCGTGCCGTTTCAGGTTTTCTGTTTGTTATTGCCTTGATCCTTCCTCTTGTCAGGGGGAGGAGCCGAATAGAACTTCACTGAAACGGCACGGTTTAAATGCCTCAAAACCGCAGTCAAAAATGGCGCTGAGCGAATGGTTCGAGACCTATGGCTCGAAGCCTGAAGCGAAGGTACCGCCTAAGCGGCGACATTTTGCGGTGGATAACGGAAGTAACTGAAACACGTCCACCCCACGAGCGGAGCGCGCAGTATAGAGCCGGGGATTCTCAAGGGGCGCGGCGATAGGCGCCCCTTGAGGCCGGTGTGGCGGCAGCGCACGGTTTTCCCTTTCTTTTCAATTTGAAATCAAAGAAAACTTTTTTAAACACCTCACCCAATTCCCCGAATCTCCCCCTAATGCTATGTTTCGTGACGGATTTTCTAAACATAATTAAGGGAAACATATGTGGTTCTTACTGGCTGCATCTTTACTCGTACTCCAATTTAATAAAAAACTGTCCATTGCCCTGTTGGTGGTTGCCTCCGCTATTGGGGGATATACCCACGTGCTTGACTGGCGCGCGCTGGCGTTCTTGGTGGTGCTTGCCGTTATTGCCGGGGTTTACTGCAAGTCCAACTGCAAGACGCTTCGCACTCTGCTGGAACTCTTGCTGGTGCTGGTATCAGTAGGGCTGACGCTGCACTTGATCCCCGGCTTCCATAATCTGAAGGTGTTGGATGGGGTGAAAGTTGGGCCGGAAAGCGCGCCGTTCTCGATGTATTACAACTTCGACAAAGCGCTGGTGCCTTTTGTATTGCTGACCTGTTTGAAATCGCTGTTCAGCGCGCCAACTCATTCGCAGGCAAAACCTTGGCAGTGGCTGGCATTGGTGGTGGCGGTGCCTGCACTATTAATGGTGGCGGTGGCGCTAGGCGGGTTGAAGGTGGAACTTCACCACCCTGAGTGGTTGTTCCAGTTCGTATTGGCGAATATCTTCTTTGTTGCGCTGGCGGAAGAGGCGTTTTTCCGCGGTTATTTTCAGCAGCGTTTAGCGTCGGTGATGCATCCGGTGCTGGCTCTGGTGATCGCTTCCTTACTGTTTGGTGCGTTGCATTTTGCCGGCGGGGCGCTGCTGGTGATTTTTGCTTCCCTTGCCGGGCTGATTTATGGGCTAGCATGGATGTGGAGTGGCAGACTGTGGGTGGCGGTGCTGTTCCACGTGGCGCTGAACCTCTGCCAGTTGCTGTTCTTCACTTACCCAGTGCTACAGCACATTAAACCTGTATAAAAAACTAAAGCCTCTGCAATGACAGAGGCTTTTTTTACACCTATTTACCTCTGAGATGCCGAAAGCCGCTGTCTTGCAGCCTGCGCCGCACCGCGCTCAGCGCTGCGATGTAACACCCAGCCAAAGATCAGAATGCTGAGAGCACACAGCAGGAACAACCCACGGCCCCATAGCGGATTCGGCACCAGCACCATCAGCAGCAGGCCAGTGCCCATGTACATCGAAATCTTGCCGATTTTGTCTCGCTGAAGCCGGTCAAACTCATCTTGCTCGTCATCGGCGAACACCGGGCGTTCCATATCGCGGAAGAAGGCGTCGCGGATGGCCGAACGCTTACTAGCCTGCTCGCGGTAGAACAGGGTGGTCAGGCAGAAGAAGCCGCCGGTAAACACCAGATGGGAGAAGATATTCCACATGATGGCGATATCCAGCATCTCGCGGGCGGTGAAATCTAAGCCGAGCAGTTTTACCAAGTCCGGCGCGGTAAACACGTTTGCCACCACATAAGAGACTAACAGGCCGAATAGCACGGTGGCCCATCCCGCCCAGTCAGGGGTTTTGCGAATAAACACCCCGAGGAACAGCGGCACGACGATCGGTGCCTGCATCAGCGTGCCGACTTTCATCATTAAATCAAACAGACTGACGGTCTGCATGGTGTGCATGTACTGCGCCACCAGAATCACCAACAGGCCATTAACCACGCAGGCCGCCTGACCCACGCGCAGCTGGTAGTTGTCGCTGCGTTGGGCATGGCGATTGACGATTGGCGTCCAGAAGCTGCGCACGAAAATGCCTGAATTGCGGTTCAGCGCGCAGTCCATTGACGACATGGTGGCGGCAAACAATCCCGCCATCAGCAGCCCGACGGTGCCCAGCGGCATGGCGCGCTCGGCGAAAATCAAATACACCGCGTCAGTGGCGTTTTTGCCTAATTCCGGATGAGCCGTGGCGGCGTCGGGGTAGAGCACCGCCACGGCCCACGGCGGGATGAACCAAATCAGCGTGCCGATAAACATCAACACCAGCGCAAACAGCGCGGCTTTTTTGGCATTGAAACTGTCTTTGGCATTAAGAAACCGGTAGGAATCTTGTAGGTTATTAATGCTTTGCACGTTTTTAATGAAGAAGAACAGGAAGCAGGCTACCAGTAGCGTGATGTAGTGCGGGCCGACGTCCGGCCCGGTGAAGAACCCCGAGGGGAATTCGGTGACTAAATTCACCGGTCCGCCTACCTTGATCAAGGCCACCACGGCGCAGGCAATAGAAATAATCGCCACCACCAGCGTCTGCACAAAGTCACTGGCGACCACGCCCCACGCGCCGCTCAGCAGGGAGATCACCAGCACCACCAGCCCGGTGACCCACAGCGTCAGGGTGACATCGTGGTGGAATACCGCGCTGGCAAATACCGCCAGACTGTTTAACCACACTCCGGCACTCAGAATGCTCAGCGGGATGATCATCCACGTGAAGAACTGCTCATTGCCCTTGCCGAAGCGATGATTTATCGCCTCGGTGGCGGTATCAACCCGCAGTTGGCGAAAGCGAGTGGCGAACCACCACCATGCCACCAGATAGCCAAACACGTTTCCGGCGAACACGCTGACCACGTTGAATCCGTAACGATAAGCCTGCCCGGCGGCTCCGGTGAAGGTCCAGGCGCTAAACTGAATCATGAAGGCCGTCGCGCCGACCATCCACCACAGCATTCGGCCACCGCCTCGAAAGTAGTGGCTGGACGAGCCGGAGGCCATCTTCTTGAACGCGTAACTGATCGCAATCATTAACACGAAGTAACCGATCATCACTAGAACGTTAATATCCATCGTCGTTAATCTCTTCGGTGTTGGGTGAGTGTTTGTCGAGAACCTGCTTTTGGTTATCTTTTGCGCATGCTCAGTGAGCAATAGTAGGAGAGGGATTTAAAATTAAAAGTCGGACAAATAAGAAAGCCGTTATTTGTTGCTAAGTTGTGAAGAGTGTCACTTTGTCGGCCTTTTGTGGCATTAATGAACAGAAAATGCGCCGTGCAACGTGGCGAATATAAAAATATTCTGCTTTATTTGTATTACTAAAAGAAAAGTAGACCCGTGCTAACAAGGGAAGGACATGACCGTAATCAGTTCCATTCTTCGACCAACCGCCCGGCTGGCGGTGGCCATCAGCCTTGGTTTTAGTGGGGCGGCACTGGCTGCCGAGCCGGCCTTTTTACAACCCGCACAGTTGGCGGTAGTGAAGCAGCAACTGGCGCAGCATCAGGCGGCGCAGCAGACTCAAGAGGCTTACCGCCAGCTGCTGGCCGCGGCTGACAAGGCTCTGGAAAAGCCCAACCTCAGCGTGACCGACAAAGGCATGACGCCGCCGAGCGGCTCGAAACATGACTATCTCAGTCTGAGCGCCTATTGGTGGGCGGACAGCAGCAAGCCGGACGGCCTGCCGTGGGTGCGCAAAGACGGCAAGGTCAACCCGGCCAGTAAGAACGACCAGAGCGACGGCGTGCGTCTGGCCGACTTTACCGCGCGGGTGCAAAACCTGACGTTGGCGTGGTACTTCTCCGGCGAGCAGAAATATGCCGATAAGGCCGCCAGCTTGCTACGCACCTGGTTTATCAACCCAGAAACCCGCATGAACCCGAACCTAAATTTTGCTCAGGGCGTGCCGGGGATTGCTGCGGGGCGCAACACCGGCGTGCTCGACGGGCGCTACTTTGCCACCCGTATTGTGGATTCTTTGGTGATGCTCGACGGCAACCCTGCGTGGAAAACGCAGGACCAACAGGCGATGCGCCAGTGGATGTCCCAATACCTCGACTGGCTGCAAACCAACAAGCTGGCGATGAAAGAGAGCCGCACCGAGAACAACCACGGCAACTGGTATGCCACGCAGGTGGCGGGCATCGCATGGTATCTCGATAAACCGGACGTGCTGAAAAAGATGGTGAAGTTGATGAAAAGCAAGCTCGACGTGCAACTGATGCCCGACGGCACCCAGCCCGCCGAACTGGCTCGCACGCGCTCCTTCCATTACAGCTATTTTGATCTTCAGGCCATCAGCCTGATGGCGGTGTTGGCGCAGAAAGAGGGCATTGACCTGTGGCATTACCAGACTCCGCAGGGCGGCGGCATTCTTAAATCGCTGGATTTCATGGCGAAATATACCGACGACGCCGTGCCGTGGCCGTACAAATCCCTCGACCGAGTGAGCGTGCGCCCGGTGACCTTGCTCTCTTGGGCGGATAACTCCACCGGACAGCCGCGCTATCAGCAGCAGATCCGCAGCGCCAGCTTCACCTTGCCCGCTGCTAAAGCGCAGAAACCGGGGTATCACGAGGATGTCTCCCGTGGTGCAATTCTTGAAGCGCAGCGCGAGATTTGGCTGTTGACGCTACCGACCTGGGCCAAGGGCTTTGTTGCGCCAACGCCCGCCTTAAAGCCTTCAGAGGGATAAAACATGAATCACTGGCAGCCGCTGTTTATCACCCCGGACGACGCCGAGCAGTTACGCGAACAGCTAACAGCGGAAACCCTGATGGGCCGCGTGCTGCGCAGGCAAATTGCCGAGCTGGAGGGGTTTATGGCGCTGCCGGTGGTGATCCCCGGGCAGGGCGAGGCGGGCGGCCCGGAACATGCGCGGCATAAGCAGAATTACCATTTCATCAATCTGGCTGGGCGTTTGTCGCTGATTTGCCAACGGCAGGCATATCGCGATTTCGCGCTGCAACTGCTTAACGGTTATGCCGACATTTACCCCAATTTGGGCCGCGCGGTAAGTAAAGACAGTAACGCGCCGGGGCGGCTGTTCCATCAAACCCTGAATGAGAATATGTGGCTGCTGTACGCCGTCGAGGGGTATCACTGCATTCAGCGGAGCCTGAGCGCCGCCGAGTGTCAGAAGATTGAAAATCAGCTGTTCCGCGTGATGATTGACGACGCGTTGACGCTGCACGCCAAGGATTTTGATATCGTGCATAACCACGGTATCTGGTCGGTGGCCGCGGCGGCGATTTGTGGCTATGTGCTGGGCGACCAGCCGCTGGTGGATAAAGCGCTTTACGGGCTGAAGGGTGACAGTGAGAGCGGCGGCTTTTTCGCCCAGCTGTCGCAGCTGTTCTCTCCGGACGGCTACTACATTGAAGGGCCGTACTATCAGCGATTCGCGCTGCGCCCGCTGTTGCTGCTGTCCGAGGCGATCCACCGCCGCCAGCCGGAATTAGCCATCTATCAATTCCGCGACCAAGTGGTGCGTAAAACCTGCGAAGCCCTGATGCAGGTGGCTTTCCCCGACGGCACCTTGCCTGCGCTCAATGATTCCTCGAAAACCATTAACCTGCGCGACGACGGCGCGGTGGTGGCGGCCAGCGTCTGTTTCTCTCGCTACGGCGGCAACCCGCAGTGGATAGCCGCCGCCCACTGGCAGGACTCCCTGTGGGTCAGCGCCGCAGGCTTGGCTCTCTCCAACGCGGCGCAACATACGCCCGCCCAACCGATGAACTGGGGCAGTTTGGCCCTTAACGACGGGCCGCAGGGCCAGCAGGGGGAGGTCGCTATTCTGCGCCAGCCGAAGCAAAACGGCGAACTCACCATGGCGCTGCTGTGGTACGGGCAGCACGGCAGCATTCCGCGACTGCACTCGGCGCTGAATCACGGCCACTTCGACGGGCTGCATCTCAGCCTGTTTAGCCACGGGCGCGAGACGCTGCGGGATTACGGTTTTGGCCGCTGGGTGAATGTCGAACCCAAGTTCGGCGGGCGCTATATCGCGGAAAATAACAGTTACTGCAAGCAGACCGTGGCGCACAACACGCTGGTGGTGGATCAGCAGAGCCAGAATTTCGGCCAAAGCGCCGAAGCAGAAAAACGCCACGGCGAGCGCCATTTCTTTGTCAGCGAGCACCCCGCCGGACAGGGGATGAGTGCGCGATTGCGCGACTATTACCCCGGCGTGACACTCCAGCGCACCGTGCTGATGCTCAATTTTGCCGAATTCGAAAACCCGCTGCTGGTGGACGTAATGCGCGTCAGCAGCCAGCAGCCGCACCAGTATGACTACTGCTTGCATCACCTCGGGCAGTTTGTGCGCAGCGACAGCCCGCTGCGGGTGGCGGAGCAGCTCAAGCCGCTGGGCGCGGACCACGGCTATCAACACCTGTGGGACTGTGCGCGGGCTGAAGTCACGCCGCAGCACTCTATCCTTTATAGCTGGCTCGACGGCCACGGCTACACGTCGCTCATCAGCGCCTTACCCCTCGGTGGCGAGCTTATCGTGGCGCGAAGCGGGGCCAGCGATCCCCATTTCAACCTGCGCAACGAGCCTGCCCTGCTGCTGCGCCAGCAGGGGAGCGACGCGATTTTTGCCAACGTGATTGAGAGCCACGGCTATTTTGACGAAGCCACCGAAACCTCGCGTGATGCGCGGGGCAAAGTGAGCCGGGTTGAAGTGCTCTCCCACGACTCTGCCAGCAGCGAGTTGCTGATACACGCTGTGGATGGCCGCCGTCTGCGCGTCACCATCAATAACCAGCAACAGCCAGCTCGCGGCGCGGAATTTAGCGCCACGTGGCAAGGCTGACCCATTTCCCGACCCTGTACCCTAACTTACCAAGGAGCTTTTATGTTCAATGACTTGAAAGACAAACGCGTGCTGATCACCGGTTCCACCAAAGGCATTGGTCTGGCGACGGCGCAGGCTTTTGCCCGAGCTGGCGCAAAAGTGGGGCTGAACGGGCATCGCAATGACCCAAGCCTGCAAAGCTTGGCAAAAGAGATTTCGGCGCTAGGAGGCGAGGTGGAGTATTTCGCCGCCGACCTGACTAGCACGGCCCAGTGCCAGCAGCTGGTGGAAGCTTTCGTGGAACGCTTTGGCGGGCTGGACGTGCTCATCAATAACACCGGCGGGCTGGTGGGGCGCAAACCGCTGAGCGACATTGACGACGAGTTTTATCAGCAGGTGATGGATCTTAATGCCCGCTCGGCGCTAATGGTCACCAAGTTCGCTATTCCTCATTTGCGCAGCGCGGCCAAGCAGAGTGGCGAAACCACCTCGGTTATCAGCACAGGTTCTATTGCCGGGCGCGAAGGCGGCGGGCCGGGGGCCTCGATTTACGCGGCGTCCAAGGCGTGGTTGCACAACATGAATCGTCACTGGGTGAAGGAGTTCACCAAGGACAATATTCGTTTTAACGTGGTATCGCCGGGCACTATCGACACGGTTTTCCACGCCGATAAAACCCAGGAAGTGCGCGATAAGATCTCCAGCGGCATCGCCATGGGCCGTTTCGGCACCAGCGAGGAGTTGGCACCGAGTTACTTGTTCTTCGCCTCCCACGCCTGTAGCGGCTACATCACCGGGCAGATACTGGACGTCAACGGCGGCCAAATGGCACCCTGATTTGGCTTTGCGCACATTCGGGGCGACGAGGACATGCGCCGCCCCGCATCCTGAACTATCATGACGGCCATCTGCACCAATAAAAGGGAATAGCATGACGATGCAGTTTGAAACAGCCGCCGGGTTAACCCGTGGTTTGAACACCCACATCGCTCGCGACATCGCCCGAAAAATTCTCTCCGGCGAGCTGGCCTCTGGCGCTATTTTGCCGAGCGAAATCGAGCTGGGCGAGCAGTTTGGTGTCAGCCGCACCGCGCTGCGCGAAGCCTTGAAGCTGCTGACCTCAAAAGGGCTGTTGGAGTCGCGACCAAAAATCGGTACGCGGGTGAAAGATCGCGCCCAGTGGAACATGCTAGACCCGCAGCTACTGGAGTGGATGCAGGGGATGGAAGCCACCGAAGAGATTTATCAGCAATTTCTCGAGTTCCGTAAAGCTATAGAGCCACACGCCACCGCGCTGGCTGCGGTCAACGCCAGCAAGGAGCAACGCATCGAGCTGTCGCGCATTTACCGGCAGATGTGTCAGGTCGCCGAGCAGTTTGACCAAGCCCAATGGGTAGAGATCGACACCCAGTTTCACCGCATGATTTTTATCTCCTCCGGCAACTGTTTTTACGTGCCTTTCGGCAATGTGCTGACCACTATCTTCAAGTGGTTCTTCGAGTATTCCTCCAAAGAGGGAGGCATGTGTTTGCAAGAGCATAAACTGATTTATGAGGCCATTATGGCGGGAGACGAGGGCGCCGCTTATTCGGCGTCGCTGGGGTTGATGAAAGGGCATAAACATCGACTTGGGGGGTGATTTTTGGGCTGGCAGCCCAAGCCCGCTTTTAAATTCAACTTTAAGACCGTGGGCTCGTCGCCCAAGCCCGCTTTTAAATTCAACGTCAAGACCGTGGGCTCGTCGCCCAAGCCCGCTACTTCAAAACCGTGGGCTCGCCGCCCACACGTAGGTCTTTAAATTCAAAACCGTGGGCTCGCCGCCCACACTGGCCCAAAGGGTTTTAAACGAAACCCTTTGGAATCCTGCGTTTTTTCTGTGGTGAGATCGAGGCTGCGCAGGTGGGGATGGACGTGTTTCAGCGGCCTCAGTGCTCGTCGCGAAGTGCCGCCGCTTAGGCGGTTCCCTCGCTGCGGGATTCCAACCCGCGTAAAAAAACACGCGGTTTTCCACCTCTTGCTCGGCGTCACTTCTGAACGCGACTTACTGGCATTTACACCGTGCCGTTTCATGGGAGTGCTGTTCTGCTCCTCCCTCTGAAAAGGGGGAGGTTGGGAGGGGATGTTGCAGCATAATCAATGACTTAGTTGGGAATGAGGCCGGGTTTACTCCTTCTCCTCTCAGAGGAGAAGGCAGGGATGAGGAGTGGTTTGAATCAGCGCTCAATGCAGCTAACCCCACACCCCATCCCAGCCTTCCCCTCCTGAAAGGGGAAGGAGCCAAACTTAACTTTATGCCGAATCCCCATTGGTTCTCTTACCCGCCAGCAGCTCCAAGAACTCATACTTCTCCTGAAGCTCCTTCTCTGCCGCTGCATACAGCTGGGTGGCGACTTCTGGCTGTTGGGCGTTGAGCCTTCTGAAGCGCTGCTCGTTGTTCAGCGTGTCCGTCAGGTTGCTGTTTGGTGGGCGGGAGTCCAGCGCCAGCGCGGCTTTGCCTTCTTCCGGGCGGCGTGGGTCGAAGCGATACAGCGGCCAGAAACCGGTGGCGGTGAGCTGTTTCATCTGGTCGTGGCTCAGGGCCAGATCGTAGCCGTGCTCCTCGCATGGGCTGTAGGCGATGATCAGCGACGGGCCGGGGTAGGCTTCGGCTTCCTGAATGGCTTTCACCGTCTGGTTCAACTGTGCGCCAAGGGAAATCTGTGCCACATACACATGCCCGTACATCATCATGCTGACGCCCAAATCTTTGCGCGACTTGCGCTTACCCTGCTCGGCGAACTTGGTCACTGCGCCGAGCGGAGTGGCTTTCGACTGCTGGCCGCCGGTGTTGGAATAACACTGGGTGTCGAGCACCAGCACATTGACGTTTTCCGTCAGGCTCAGCACGTGGTCTAAGCCGCCGAACCCAATGTCGTAGGCCCAGCCGTCGCCGCCGATCAGCCAGATGGATTTATCCACCAGATAATCCGCGTCGGTAGCTAACTGACGGGCATCTGCAGAGTCAATCTCAGCCAAAATCTTACGCAGCTCGGTGACGTGCTGGCGCTTCACTTCTGGCGTCGAGGTCTCATCGCGCAGCCCGCCCAATAGCTCGGCTGGAATATGCTCGGCAAGCGAATCAATCAGACGCAGGATGCGGCGGCGGTGCTGGTCTACCGTTAGGCGGAAGCCCAGACCGAACTCGGCGTTATCTTCAAACAGCGAGTTGGCCCACGCCGGCCCACGGCCTTCGGCATTGGTGGTGTAAGGCGTGGAAGGCAGGTTGCCGCCGTAAATAGATGAACAACCGGTGGCGTTGGCTATCAGCAGGCGATCGCCATACAGCTGGGTTAACAGCTTGATATATGGCGTTTCACCACAGCCGGAGCAGGCACCTGAGTACTCAAACAGCGGGGTGATCAGTTGCGAGGTGCGAATGTCGATACGCTCGAGCTGGCTGGCGTCGATTTCCGGCAGTTTAAGGAAGAAGTCGTAATTGGCCTTCTCCTCTTCTAAATGCTCAATGCGATCCGCCATGTTGATGGCTTTGATTTCTGGGTTCTGGCGATCTTTCGCCGGGCAGACTTCCACACACAAATTACAGCCGGTGCAGTCTTCCGGGGCCACTTGCAGCACGTATTTCTGGCCGCGCATATCGCGAGATTTCACATCCAGCGATTGCAGGGCGGACGGCGCGCCCTCCATGGCTTCGGGTTGCACCACTTTGGCACGAATCGCCGAGTGCGGGCAGGCGGCGACGCAGTGGTTGCACTGGGTACACAAATCCGGCTGCCAGATAGGCACTTCTTCGGCAATATTGCGTTTTTCCCACTGGGTGGTGCCGGTTGGCCAAGTGCCGTCAGGCGGGAAGGCGGAAACTGGCAGGGCATCGCCCAAACCGGCGAGCATGGCGGCGGTGACGGTTTTGACGAAATCAGGCGCGGCGTCAGACACTATCGGCGGACGCTTGCGCGGCTGCTGTGGAATGGCCTGCAACGGCACTTCAATCAACTGTTCAAGAGTCGCGCCCAGTGCCTGCCAGTTGCGCATCACCAGCTCTTCGCCTTTGCTGCTGTAGCTGCGGGCAATCGCGCCTTGCAGCTCTTTCAGGGCCTGATCGCCCGGCAGAATTTGAGTCAGGTGGAAGAACGCCATCTGCATCACGGTATTGATACGCGCGCCTAGCTGGCATTCGCGAGCAATTTTCGCGGCGTTGATAATGTAGAAACGGGCACTGTTCTTATGCAGCGAAGACTGAACTTCCAGCGGCAGGCGTTCCCACACTTCCTCCGCCGAGAAAGGCGTGTTGAGCAGGAAAATGCCGCCCGGACGCAGTCGCTCGGCCATCTGATACAGGTCAATGAACTGCCACTGGTGGCAGGCAACGAAGTGCGCGTGGCTGACCAAGTAGGCAGATTTAATCGGCTGCGGGCTAACGCGCAGGTGCGACACCGTCAGGCCGCCGGCCTTCTTCGAGTCGTAGACAAAATAGCCCTGCGCAAACAGCGGCGTGCTGTTACCAATGATTTTGATGTTGTTCTTGGTGGCCGAAACCGAGCCGTCGCTGCCCAGTCCGTAGAACAGGGCTTCCAGCGTGGCGTGTTGCGGCAATTGCTCATCATTCACCGGCAGTGACAGGCCGGTCACGTCGTCATAAATACCCACGGTAAAGCGCGGGCGAGGCTGGCTGAGGGCCAGTTCGTCGAAAATCGACAGCACGCAGTCGGGGCCGAACTCTTTGGAAGAGAGACCATAGCGGCCGCCAATCACTTTCGGCAAGGTATCACGCTCGCCGCGACTGTAAGCTTCCGCCAGCGCGGTCATGACGTCGAGATACAGCGGCTCGGCGAGGGAACCCGGCTCTTTGGTGCGATCCATCACGGCAAGCGTTTTGACGCTCTGCGGCAGCACGTCCAGCAGGTGTTTGGCGCTGAATGGCCGATACAGGCGCACTTTCAACACGCCGACCTTTTCGCCGCGCTCAATCAGGGTTTCAATCACTTCTTCGCAAGTGCCGATACCAGAACCCATCAGCACGATCACGCGCTCCGCCTGCGGGTGGCCGACATAGTCGAAAGGCTTGTAGGCACGGCCGGTGAGGGCGGAGAAGGCCTCCATCGCGTCAATGACGTGCTGGCAGGTGGCGTCGTAATAGGGATTGGTGGCTTCTCGCGACTGGAAATAGGTGTCTGGGTTGGCCGAGGTGCCACGGATCACCGGGCGGTCCGGCGTTAAGGCGCGGGCGCGGTGGGCGTCAATCTGCTGCTGTGGCAGCATCTGTTGCAGCGTGTCATCACTCAGCGGCGCAATTTTATTGATTTCATGCGAGGTGCGGAATCCGTCGAAGAAATGGATAAACGGCACGCGGCTGTTGAGGCTGGCAACTTGAGAAATCAGCGCGAAGTCCTGCGCTTCCTGCACGCTGGCGGCGCTGAGCAGCGCGCATCCGGTCTGGCGAACGGCCATCGCGTCGGAGTGATCGCCAAAAATAGACAGGGCATGGGTTGCCACGGTACGGGCGGCGACGTGCAGCACAAACGGCGTTAATTCACCGGCCAGTTTGTAGAGCGTGGGGATCATCAGCAGCAAACCCTGCGATGAAGTGAAAGAGGTGGAGAGTGCGCCGGTTTGCAGCGCGCCGTGGACGGTAGAAATCGCCCCGGCCTCTGACTGCATTTCCATTACGGTTGGGACATCGCCCCAGAGATTTTTCTTACCTTCACCGGACCACGCGCCGGCGATTTCGGCCATGGTCGAACTTGGCGTAATAGGGTAGATAGCAATCACTTCATTGGTGCGATAGGCCACGGAAGCAACTGCGTTATTACCGTCAGTGGTGATCATGAAAACCCCTTTTTCATTTCCTAATGCGTGCCGGAAACAGCCATGCCGAACCGGTCGAATAAGAAAAAGTTTACACGCGGGGCATCAATCAATTTATCCTGATTGTGTGCAGGGTTAATAGTTGAGTGAAATGATAGGGTTATCGGGCGGGGCCTGAGAGTAGGATTTCTATTACGAGTGCGAGGGTGAATTCCCCTCGCAATTCAAGAAAATAGCTGTCAGCGCGGTAAGAGGTTAATTGATGTCAATGCGCTTAATACCCTGAACGGTCATGATCGCTTCGTACAGTTTATCTACGCTTTGTTTCGGTTTTAACACCACGTCCATCACTAATTCGCATTTGCTTTCATCACCATCGTCGCGCTGATTGACTTTAATATGGCCCGGACGAATACGCATTTTCTGCAATGCTATTAATACCGAAGGCACGCTTTGCGGCGCGAGGCGTATTTCAATCAGGTGATGATGGCCGATCAGCCTATTACTAATTTGGCGGAACATTTCCAGTACAATTAAGGTCAGGAACGCGCCGTAAATACCAATCTCATAAAGTCCGCTACCGATAACTAACCCGATCGCGGCGGTAACCCATAATCCAGCGGCGGTGGTTAAGCCTTTTACCACCTGTTTCTGGATGATAATGGTCCCGGCACCCAAGAAGCCCATGCCGCTCACCACCTGCGCTGCAACGCGGCTGGGGTCAAAACTGACGTGGGAGAGGGTGAGTAAATCGGCAAAACCGTATTTCGACACAATCATAAACATCGCGCTGCCGATACCCACTAATACGTGCGTTCGCAGCCCGGCTTCTTTCGCCCTAAGCTGGCGTTCAATACCAATTAGCCCGCCTAAAACCCCGGCCAGCGCAATGCGAATTAAAAAATCTGTCACCATTATAAAATGCCTCCTTGTTGTGGTTATTTTAAGTACTTGATACTCAAAAACGGTGAATTAGCCCTAAGTTTATGAGCCAAAGAAATAACGGAACGAAATAAAGTGTATCTAATCGTTTATTTTTAGGAAAAAGTTGATATTAATTCTTGCTAACACTCGACGCTGGCGGAATTGCTCGGCTATGATGATTTCCACTTAATTCCCGACACCCCGTTATTCTTCAGGAGCAGGACTGATGATCACTGCCTTACGCGTATTATTGGCCGGAGCCGTTCTGGTATTGGCCGCCTGTAGCAGCCATGATGATTCCAACGACGTTCCCCAGAAGGGTAACAGCGTTAATCTGTCCAACCACAGCGTCAACATGGACAGCCCGGCCTTCGCCGCATGTTCCATGGCCGGTGGTCAGCTGCGCATGGCCCCTCAGTTAGACGGCAGCCGCGTAGGCATGTGTTCGATGTCGAATGGGCGTCAGTGTTCGGAAAGCGCGTTAATGGCGGGGAGATGTACAGCGGGGTGAGGCAGGCTGCCTTTGAGCGCTTTTAAATTCAAATTCAAGACCTTGCGTTGCCACGCAAGCTGACCTTTAAGGTCAAGGTCAAAACCGTGCGCTGCCGCCACACCGGCCTCAAGGGGCGCCTATCGCCGCGCCCCTTGAGAATCCCCGGCTCTATACTGCGCGCTGCCGCTCGCTGGGCGGACGTGTTTCAGTTACTTCTGTTATCCACCGCAAAATGTCGCCGCTTAGGCGGTGCCTTCGCCACGGGATTCGAGCCTTTGGTCTCGAACCTCTCGCTCAGCGCCATTTTTGACTGCGGTTTTGAGGCATCTCAACCGTGCCGTTTCAGTGGATTTCTTATTTGTTTTGCGAGGTTGAATGGAACGGTTCGGGGTAAATGCTAGTAGGTCGCGTTCAGAAGTGACGCCGAGCAAGAGGTGGAAAACCGCGAGTCTTTTTTCGCGGGTTGTAATCCCGCCGCGAGGGAACCGCCTAAGCGGCGGTACTTCGCGACGATCACAGTGGCCGCTGAAACACGGCCATCCCAACCCTGCGAAGCCTCGATCTACCAGCAGAGAAAAAAACGCAGGATTCCAAAGGGTTTCGTTTAAAACCCTTTGGGCCAGTTTGCGTGGCAACGCAAGGTTTTGACCTTAAGGCCGGTGTGGCGGCAGCGCACGACCTTGACCTTAGGCCGACGCCCACAGTCTCGACCTAAAAATTTCCTGTAGTTTCCAAAACTACAAAACATTCGGACATGACTCCCCCTTCGCTAACTGATCCACATTCAACAATGTTGTCTCCGAAATACTGGTCAGCGCGTCGCTGGTCAGGAAGGCTTGATGCCCGGTGAACAACACGTTGTGACAGGATGAGAGGCGGCGGAACACGTCGTCGAGCACCACTTCGTTGGAATTGTCTTCGAAGAACAGGTCGCGCTCGTTCTCATACACGTCCATACCCAGCGCGCCGATTTTCTGATTCTTCAACGCGTCGATGGCGGCGCTGGCGTCGAGCAGTGCGCCTCGGCTGGTGTTCACGATCATCACGCCGTCTTTCATTTTGGCGAATGACGTGGCGTTCAGCAGATGGTGGTTTTCTGGGGTTAACGGGCAGTGCAGGGAGATAACGTCTGACTGGGCGTACAGCGTATCGAGATCCACATACTCGGCTCCCAGCTCTAGCGCTAATGGGCTTGGGTAAGGGTCATAAGCCAGAATATGCATGCCGAAACCTTTCAAAATGCGCATCGCGGCGACGCCGATTTTGCCGGTGCCGATGATCCCCGCCGTGCGCTGATGCATATTAAAACCAATCAACCCTTCCAGAGAGAAGTTCGCCTCGCGGGTGCGCTGATAGGCGCGGTGAATGTGGCGGTTAAGACACATCATCATCCCCACGGCGTGCTCGGCCACGGCTTCTGGTGAATAGGCCGGAACGCGAACAACTGAAATTCCCAGCTCTTTGGCGGCGGCCAAATCCACATTATTGAAACCGGCGCAGCGCAGGGCCAGTGTCCTAATGCCCAGCGACTTCAGCTCCTGCAACACTTCGCGGCTGCCGTCGTCATTGACGAAGATACAGACGGCGTCGGCGCCGATGGCGGTTTTTGCCGTCTGCGGGGTCAGCAGGAAATCAAAAAACTCCAGCTCAAATCCATAATGCTGGTTTACCAGTTCGAGGTATTTACGGTCGTAATTCTTCGTGCTGTAAACGGCGAGTTTCATCCTATTTCTCCACGATAAGTTGTTATGCTAATTATGGTATCTTATAGCGGTTTCGTGAAAAACAAGGCATATCATGAGGAAAGGACTGAGATATTTTGCACTGGTGTGTCTGGGAACCGTGCTTACCTTGCTGTTTTTGGCCGTGGTGTTATGGAAAACTGTACCTCGCTGGTTGCCTCAGGTTGCCCAACATTGGCTTCCGGCAGGGACCAGTCTGCGCCTTTCCGCGTCACCGAGCTGGTCCAATGGTACGCTTTCGCTGCCGGGAATGCGCTATATGGCAGGGGATTGCGAACTGGCGCAGGCGACCAATGCGCGTCTTAGCCATGCCAGTGGCCGTTGGGCGCTTGAGGCCGATAGCCTGAATGTCGATACCCTGTGTCTCAGCAACCTGCCGAAAAGCGCCGATAGCCAACCTCTTTCCTTAGCTGATATCCAGCAGAGCCTGCCAGCGGGCAATGTGATCATTCACCGCCTAGTGGTGACGCCGTGGCAGCGCTACGCCGGTGAACTGCGTCTCGACAATCAGGGTGCGACTCAGCACCTGACGCTAAAGGGCGAAGATCTCAATCTCGACGCCACGCTCGACAATCAACAGCTCGCCATTAACTCTCTGCGCCTGACTCCGCCGGGCAGCCAGCAGCCTGTCTCTCTGAGCGGCAAATTAACCCTACCTGCCACGCTTAACCAACTGCCGCAAACTGGCGAACTGCGGGCCGAAATGCAAACCGCGCAGGTGCCGAATCCGCTGGATATTTCGCTGCAATGGCAACAAACCTCGGGCGTGCTGACGGTTGCCGAAAAGGGCAGTCAGCAACCTCTGGCGACCCTGCCGTGGACCCTTCACGGTAAGAACTTGCAGATTGCTCAGGGGCAGTGGCACTGGCCTTATGCCGCGCAGCCGCTCTCCGGCGGGGTGAACCTGACGCTTAGTGACTGGGCAGATACCTTCGACCAGACTCAGCTCGCGGCGCGTCTTAACGTGCTGACGCAGGGGCATAACGGTAAAGCCAACGTGGTGCTGACTATGGGGCCGGGCAAGGTTGGGCTGCTGGACAGCGATTTGGCCTTCCAGCTGACAGGTCAGGCTAACTTAATGTCGACCTCGCTGAGTGCGTCACTGCCCGGCACGCTGAGTGGTTCGGTGCTCAACCCGACGCTGGCGCTGCGCAGCGGTGCTCTGCTGCGTGCATGGGGTAAACCCGCGCCTGAGCTGATGTTACAAGATGCTCGCTGGCCGCTGGCGGGGGTGAAAGTCTCTGCCGAAGGGGTGAGCGGGCCACTTCAGGCGATAGTCAAAGCCCGTGATACCTATTGGGGAACCTTCGACCTGCACCTTGACGGCAAGGCCGAGAACTTTTGGCCGGATCAGGGGCTGTGGAATTTCAAATACTGGGGTAATGGTAAGCTGCCGCCGCTGGCCGGGCGATGGGATATGTCCGGTAAGGGGTACTGGGATAACAACCTGATCACCCTGACGTCGCTCTCGACCGGCTTCAACAAACTGCATTATGGTTTGATCAATGTTGATGCGCCGCGCCTGACGCTGGACAAACCCCTGACTTGGCGACGCCCGGTGCCAGAACGCTTCAAAAACCAGTTACCGGATTTACCGCCGCAGTTTATCGGCGACATCAAACTGGTGGCGAAGAAGATTGCGCTGGATAACGGCGGCTATCTGCCACCGAGCGAGCTGATGTTGCATCTTAATGGCAGCGATCCGCAGAGCTTCACCATGAAGGGGACGCTGGACGCCGACCCGATTGGGCCGATTAAGCTCAATGGCCGCTGGGATGGCGAACGGCTGCGCGGCGAAGCCTGGTGGCCGAAACAGCAGCTGGCGGTGTTCCAGTCGCTGCTCACCCCGGAGCTGAATATTCGTCTGCGTGACGGCTCTTTCTATGCGCAGGCCGCTTTCTCTATGGCGCGCGGGCAAGGCTTTATCGGCGGCGGACACTGGGTGGTGAAAGACGGTGGCATGTGGCTGCCGGACGGTGACGTCAGTGGGATGGACTTCAGCCTCTCGTATCGGCTGAAAAATCAGATTTGGACGCTGGGTGTCAAACAGCCGGTGATGCTGCGCGTGCGCGAGGTCAATAACCTCGTCAAGCTGGAGAACATTACCGCCGACCTGCAAGGCACTTATCCGTGGTCGGAGAGTACCCCGCTAACTCTGAGTAATCTCGGCGTGGATACCCTGCGCGGGCATATCAGCATGTCGGCGCTGCGCATGCCGCAGCACGACGCGGCGGTGCTTAAGCTGGACAAAATTAATCTCAGTGAACTGTTCACCGCGCTGAAACCCAAACAGTTGGCGATGTCCGGTAACATCAACGGCGAGCTTCCTCTCTACGTTAATGACCCACACTGGATAGTGCGCGATGGCTGGATCCAAAACGACGGCTGGCTGACTCTGCGTCTCGACCAACAGTTTGCTGATGCCATGGCGGCGGGCAATCTGGCTAACCGGCTGGTGATTGAGTGGATCCGCTATATGGAGATCCGCGAGATGATTGCTAAGGTCAATCTGGATAACCTTGGCGAGCTGACCATGAAATCCCACGTTACCGGAGCCAATACCTCGGGTAAGCAGGACAGAGAAGTGAACCTGAATTACACCCATCAGGAAAACATTTATCAGCTGTGGCGCAGTTTGCGCTTTGGCGACAACTTGCAAGAATGGTTGCAACAGGAGATCTCGCTGCCAGCGAACTCTCTGTCTCGCCAACCGGATGCACCCTCTAAGGATAAGAATTTGAGGACTTTACCATGAAGCCGTCTATCGCTTACCGAACCACGCTCTGCACGGCGACCGCTCTGGCCGTCGTGATGCTAAACGGCTGCGTGCCGCGCATTGAACTCTCTGCGCCGAAAGAGCCGATCACCATCAATATGAACGTCAAGATTGAGCATGAGATCCACATCAAGGTGGATAAAGACGTTGAAAACTTGCTGAAAAATCAGAGTGACTTGTTCTAAATTGGCGCGGCTGGCAGGCCTGTGTGGAGAGTGGATATGCGTGCGTTAACCTTCAAAAGCTTCAAAACCACCACGGTGAAAAAGTCCGCGCTGCTGGTGCTGGTTTCATCCTTGCTGTTTAGCAGTACCGCCTTTGCCCTGACGCTGGAAGAAGCCAAGCAACAAGGGCGAGTTGGCGAAACCCTGTCGGGCTATCTGGCGCCGGTCAAGCAAGATGCTGAAACGCTGGCGCTGGTGAAACGGATCAATCAGGGTCGCGAAGAGCAATATAAGCAAGTGGCGGAGAACAATCAGGTAACCACCGGCGACGTGGCGAAGCTGGCGGGGCAGAAGCTGGTGGCGCGTGCAGGAGCAGGTGAGTATGTGCGTGGTATTAACGGCCAGTGGCTGCAAAAATAGGCAAAAAAAAAAGCGCGCTTTTCAGCGCGCAATGGTGTTATCACAACATCATCAGGAGAGGGGTTTAACAACCGATTCTGAGGGGAATTGACCCTTCCCGATTGTGATAATACTTGGCAGTCTTAAGCTGCAGCGACTTGCTTGATAGCAGCGTCGATAGCTTCTTTCGCAGCGGCCTGTGCTTTGGTCGCTACTTCTGGACCGTAAGCAATACCTTCAGCGAAGATGAATTCTACGTCGCTCATCCCCAAGAAACCGAGGAACAGAGACAGGTAAGGAGCCACCAGATCGCTGCCGGTGTCTTTATGGATACCGCCACGGCTGGTCAGCACGATAACTTTCTTACCTTTAACCAGACCTTCTGGGCCTTTCTCAGTGTACTTGAAGGTCACGCCAGCACGGGCAACCAGGTCAAAGTAGTTTTTCAACTGAGTAGAAATGTTGAAGTTATACATTGGTGCCGCGATAACAATCACGTCATGAGCTTGCAGCTCTTCAATCAGGGTATTTGACAGCGCCAGCGCTTCTTCCTGACGTGGAGTCAATGGAGCGTCAGAAGGGCGCAGAGCACCAACTAACTCACCATCCAGAACCGGGATTGGGTCAGCAGCCAGATCACGCACGGTAACTTGTGAACCGCTGTGGGCAGCCTGATATTGTGCTACGAAGTAATCAGACAGTTGGTTAGACTGAGAGAAGTTCGCCAGAATGCTTGATTTCAGAACCAGTACTTTGCTCATGGATAAATCCTTAACTGAGTGCGTTGCAAGGGCCGTTGCCCCGGAATGAAAGTTACTTTATTCACAAAAGTTGTTCAGTGATAGCGTAATATTTCGAGTGCTATGTTCAATATTACTGAATGAGTTCTCTTGAGCGCTAAATTCACCCCGCTTTCAGCATCTTCAATAGCTTGTGGTAACATATTAGCAACTAGGCATAGGTTAATCCGCTGCTACTTCCAACACTAAACCTTTCAAACTCAGCCGATACTGCGGTTTATCCTCGGGTCGTCTGACGAGCAACAAGGAATGCCGAACGTGAAATCTCCGCTCGCGGCACTGTCAGCGCAACTAGACGGGCTGATGCTTCGTGACCGCCAACGCCTGCAACGACGTTTGCACGGCGCTAAAGCGCTATTTAATAAAGCGCAGGACGACCCGAAAGCGGTCGAAGGTATTACCCAAGAGATTGAAAACGCTATCGCCCAGAGCCTGCAAAAAGTCAGCGCGCGCGAAGCTTCAAGACCTAAAATCAGCTACCCGGACAATCTGCCGGTTAGCCAAAAGAAAGACGATATTTTCAACGCCATTCGCGACCACCAAGTGGTGATTGTGGCGGGGGAGACGGGGTCCGGTAAAACCACGCAGATCCCGAAAATCTGTATGGAGCTGGGGCGCGGCATTAAAGGTGTGATTGGCCACACTCAGCCAAGGCGTCTGGCCGCCAGAACCGTGGCCAACCGTATTGCCGACGAGCTGGAAACCTCGCTGGGCGGCACTGTCGGTTATAAAGTGCGTTTCAACGACCAAGTGGGTGATAACACGCTGGTTAAGCTGATGACCGACGGTATTCTGCTGGCGGAGATCCAACAGGATCGCATGCTGATGCAGTACGACACGCTGATCATCGATGAAGCCCATGAACGCAGCCTGAATATCGACTTTATCCTTGGCTATCTGCGCCAGCTGCTGCCGAAACGCCCAGACTTAAAAGTCATTATTACCTCGGCGACCATCGACCCTCAGCGCTTCTCGAAGCACTTTAATAATGCGCCGATTATCGAAGTCTCAGGTCGCACCTACCCGGTGGACGTGCGCTATCGCCCGGTGGTGGATGACGCGGAAGACACTGACCGTGACCAGCTTCAGGCTATTTTTGATGCTGTGGACGAGCTTGGCCGCGAAAGTGCCGGGGATATCCTGATCTTCATGAGTGGCGAGCGCGAGATCCGCGACACCGCCGACGCGCTGAATAAGCTGGATCTGCCGCATACCGAAATCCTGCCTTTATATGCCCGGCTTTCCAATAGCGAGCAGAACCGCGTGTTCCAGTCTCATGCTGGTCGCCGCATCGTGCTGGCTACCAACGTGGCGGAAACCTCGCTGACCGTGCCGGGGATTAAATACGTTATCGACCCAGGTACGGCGCGTATTAGTCGCTACAGCTTCCGTACTAAGGTGCAGCGCCTGCCTATCGAGCCGATTTCACAGGCTTCGGCGAATCAGCGTAAAGGCCGCTGCGGACGTGTCTCCGAAGGTATCTGTATTCGTCTCTATTCCGAGCAAGACTTCCTGTCGCGCCCCGAGTTTACCGATCCGGAAATTCTGCGTACCAACCTAGCCTCGGTCATTCTGCAAATGACCTCTTTGGGGCTGGGCGACATCGCCGCGTTTCCTTTTGTGGAAGCGCCGGATAAACGCAACATTCAGGACGGCGTGCGCCTGCTGGAAGAGCTGGGTGCAATCAATAACGCGCAAGATGGGCGTTATACCCTGACTCAGTCCGGCCGCCAGCTTGCCCAGTTGCCGGTGGATCCGCGTCTGGCGCGCATGGTGCTGGAAGCGCGTAAAGACAGCTGTATGCGTGAAGTGATGATCATTACCGCCGCGCTGTCGATTCAGGACCCGCGCGAACGCCCGATGGACAAGAAGCAGGCGTCCGACGAGAAGCATCGTCGCTTTGCCGACAAAGACTCCGACTTCTTGGCCTTTGTGAATCTGTGGGACTACCTGAAAGAGCAGCAAAAAGAGCTCTCTTCGGCCCAGTTCCGCAAAATGTGCCGCAGTGACTACCTCAACTACCTGCGGGTGCGTGAATGGCAGGATATCTACACTCAACTGCGCCAAGTGGTGAAAGAGCTGGGCCTGCCGGTGAATAGCGAACCTGCCGATTATCGCAGCGTTCACTGCGCCTTGCTGACCGGGCTGCTGTCACATATCGGCATGAAAGACGCGGATAAACAAGAGTATACCGGCGCGCGCAATGCTCGGTTTGCCGTCTTCCCCGGTTCCGGTTTATTCAAAAAGCCGCCGAAATGGGTGATGGTCGCCGAGCTGGTGGAAACCAGTCGCCTGTGGGGCCGTATCGCCGCGCGCATCGAGCCTGAATGGATTGAGCCGCTGGCCAAGCATCTGGTGAAGAGCAGCTTCAGCGAGCCGCACTGGGAGAAAGCACAGGGCGCGGTGATCGCCTCTGAGAAAGTCACCCTGTTCGGCCTGCCTATCGTCGCGGCGCGCAAAGTGAATTATGGCAGCATTGACCCGGTGCTCTCTCGTGAGCTGTTTATCCGCCATGCGCTGGTGGAAGGTGACTGGCAGACGCGTCACGCGTTTTTCCGCGCCAACCTCAAGCTGCGCGGCGAAGTGGAAGAGCTGGAGCACAAGTCACGCCGCCGCGATATTTTGGTCGACGACGAGACGCTGTTCCTGTTCTACGAGCAGCGTATTGGCCAGGAAGTGGTGTCGTCTCGTCACTTTGATAGCTGGTGGAAAACCCAGCCAGCCGACAGCCTGAACTTCGAAAAGAGCATGTTGATCAAAGAGGGCGCGGGCAACATCAGCGCTCACGACTACCCGAACTTCTGGCATCAGGGCAACATCAAGCTGCGCGTGACTTACCAGTTTGAGCCGGGTACCGACGCCGACGGCGTGACGGTACATATCCCGCTACCGCTGCTCAACCAGATTGACGAGCAGGGCTTCGACTGGCAGATCCCCGGCATTCGCCGCGAGCTGATTATGGCGCTGATTAAGTCGCTGCCGAAGCCGATTCGCCGCAACTTCGTGCCAGCACCTAACTACGCTGACGCGCTGCTGGGCCGCCTCAAGCCTTTCGAGCAGCCGCTGTTAGACGCCATGGAGCGCGAATTGCGCAAAATGAGTGGAGTGACAGTGTCACGCGATGATTGGCAGCTGGAGCAGGTTCCAGACCATCTCAAAATGACTTTCCGTATTTTGGATGACAAAAACAAAACGCTGCGCGAAGGCAAAGACCTGACGGCGCTGAAAGCAGGCTTGAAAGAGCAGGTGCAGCAGACACTGTCTGCCGTGGCCGATGACGGCATTGAGCAAAGCGATTTGCACGTCTGGAGCTTCGGCACGCTCCCCGAGCGCTACGAGCAGAAGCGCGGTGGCTACGAAGTCAAAGCTTATCCGGCGCTGGTCGATACCAAAGACAGCATCGCGATTCGCCTGTTTGACAGCGAGCTGGAGCAACAGCAGGCGATGTGGGCGGGCGTGCGCCGCTTATTGCTGCTTAATATTCCTTCTCCTATTAAGTACTTGCATGAGAAGCTGCCGAACAAAGCCAAGCTTGGGTTGTACTTCAACCCTTATGGCAAAGTGCTGGATTTGATCGACGACTGTATCTCTTGCGGCATTGATAAGTTGATTGCCGAAAGTGGCGGTCTGGTGTGGAAAGAGGAAGAGTTTGCCCGTCTTCACGAGCACGTTCGCGCCAACCTGAATGAGGCCGTGGTGCAGATTGCTGTGCAGGTGGAGCAAATTCTGACGGCGGTATTCAATATCAACAAACGCCTCAAAGGTCGAATTGATATGACCATGGCGCTGGCGCTGTCTGATATTAAGAGCCAAATGTCAGGGTTGATCTACCGTGGATTTGTTACACAGAACGGCTGGAAACGCCTGCCAGATACGCTACGCTATCTCAACGCGATTGAAAAACGGATGGACAAGCTGGCGATGGATCCACATCGTGACCGCGCCCAGATGTTGAAGGTCGAGCACGTCGAGAAGCTGTGGCAGCAGTGGCTGAACAAATTGCCACCGGCTCGCCAACAGAGCGAAGAAGTCAAAGAAGTTCGCTGGATGATTGAGGAACTGCGCGTGAGCTATTTCGCCCAGCAGTTGGGCACGCCTTACCCGATTTCAGACAAGCGTATTTTGCAAACCATGGAACAGTTAGTCACCGGTTGATTGAGGAGTGAGAATGGCAACGTTATTCGTTTATGGCACTTTAGGCCCCGGCCGCCCAAACGCCCACGTACTTGAGGGGATTGGCGGCAGTTGGCAAGAAGGGCACGTAGGGGGAACCCTGCTGCACAAAGGCTGGGGAGCTGAAATGGGCTTTCCGGGGATTGTGCTTGATGACAGCGGCAACCGGGTAAATGGTTTTGTCTTCAGCTCTGAAAAGCTCACCGAAAACTGGCAGATTCTGGATGATTTCGAAGGCGAGGGCTACGAGCGCGTGCCGGTTGAAGTAACCACCACAGACGGCAGCACGGTGACTTCCTGCATATATATGTTGAAAGCTGACGCCTAACTCGCCGCAGCGCGAATAAAAAAACCTAAGCCACGCAATGTGACTTAGGTTTTTTTTTGCTGCTTTGTCAGTAGCTTATTGCGCGGCTGGCATGGCGCTTACGGCACCTGAAGAGAGCTTGTTCAATGCGTCGCGAATTGCCGGAACCGCCAGTGCGCGGTTGTCCGCTAAATAGCGGTCCTGCGCCGCCGGGGCCGAGCTTTGAATACCAATCAGCGTCCATTTATCGCCGGTTTTCAGTAACAACGGAGAGCCACTGTCGCCGGGCAGGGTGTCACAGCGGTGTGACAGCACGCCGGGCTGCGCCCAGCCGGTGATCAGGCAGTTTTCATGGCTGTACAAATCATCCAGATGATCTTCCGGATAGCCCGCCTGCGTTATCTTACGGCCATTCTGCTTCAGCGCGGCGGTAAGCTGGTCACGAGTGCCTTCCCACAGCGGCAGCGGGGTGATAGGCAGCGAGATATTTTCATCCGTTAGTCGCACCAGCGCGAAGTCATACGCGGCGGCCTTCGACGGCACAATCCAGCCTTCTCCATCGGCTTTCAATTTCTTGCCTAACTTCGGATCAACCAGCGTTTCTAAGGCCGTGACCTGATAACGCCACTTCTGCTTATGCGAAATAAAACGCAGCGCCACGACTTTATCAATCTTACCCGGAGGAGCCAGCACGCAGTGCCCGGCGGTTAATACCAGATGTTTAGAGATAAGCGTCGCAGTACAGAGATTGCCGCTTTCAGTTTCAATCTGCCCGATGGCTTGCCACGGCCAGTCGCTGGTATTGGCGACGGCAATGCGATGATCGTGACCAAAGAACAGGGCAGTCTTTTCTTTCAAACTAATGGTTGGTGCATCGGAATCTGAATCGGGTTCAGGTACGTCCGCATGAACAGAGGAAATGGTGCAACAAAAAAGGCTCAAAACTAAAGGTAACGCGATGCGCATAACATTCTGACCTTGAAAGCAGGGAAATCCCTTGAATCGTATATTATGGAGTGATTATAGACGCTTGCAACTGGCGGTGTGATCACCGGAGGGATTTTATTCAGGTGAAATCACAAGTAGAAGAACAGGGTAATTAAACCGCACAGTATCAGTGCGCTAAGGGTGATTTCGAACAGGTATCGGCGCAGCATCTTCCATCAATACCTCAATCTAAAAACTGGAGAAAAAAACACCCGGCGAACCGGGTGTTAATATTCAGTCTTACTCTAAGGGAGTGGAACCACTCACCAAAAGTCTTACTTATTTAGCAGCTGGAGCAGCTTTCTTAGCGTGTTTCACGTGTTTTTTAGCAGCCTGAGCTTTCTGCGCTGGAGCAGCTTTCTTAGCGTGTTTTACGTGTTTTTTAGCAGCCTGAGCTTTCTGTGCTGGAGCAGCTTTCTTAGCGTGTTTTACGTGCTTTTTAGCAGCTTGAGCTTTCTGTGCTGGAGCGGCTTTCTTAGCTTTTTTGTGTTTCTTAGCAGCTTGCGCTTTCTGAGCAGCTTTCTTGTGTGCTTTCTTATGCTTTACAGCGTGCTTAGTTGGTGCTTTTGCAGCTGGAGCAGCAGCCGCTGGAGCAGCGGTAGTTGCAGCTGGAGCAGCTGCAGGAGCTGGTGCAGCAGTAGTGTCAGCAGCGAAAGCTACAGAAGACAGACCCATTGCAGCGGCAACAACCAGAGCTAATACTTTTTTCATCTTAAATTCCTCAGAATGTTCGTTTATATGTCCACCCCACTGCGGGGCCGGTAGGAGAATAGTAGGCGCGGCGGTCAGCTTTGTAAGTGAGTGATTGGTGTCGGCGTGTAACGCTTTGTACAAACTCAATCAAATAACAAAATCAATTGGTTACGAGGATTTCGTCAACTTATGTACATAGAAAACCCTGCATTTAGTTACAACATACAATGTTGTTTGTGTACTTGAACACTCTGCAACACCGCAAATCGTTGAGAAATCGTGGGATCTGGAAGATTTATTGAGAGGATTCTTAGCAGGTGGGGTGGGTTTTGCTCCCTCTCCTTTTTAAGGAGAGGGCTGGGGTGAGGTTTGCCGAATGGGGCGCGGTTTAAACCACTCCTCATCCCAACCTTCTCCTCTGAGAGGAGAAGGAGCTAGAGCAGATTGGGCAAAACTTACAAGTAACGGCTTTCCAGATGCTTGCGGAAGTATGCCGGGTTCAGCGTCTCGCCGGTGGCATTCTTAATCAGCTGGTCGGTGGTGAAACGGCTGCCGTGCTGCCAGATGTTCTGCTGCAACCACTGGAACAGGGCGGTCAAGTCACCACGGGCGATATCATCTTGTAGAGTTGGGATCGCGTGATTAGCGCACTGGAACAGCTGTGCGGCGTACATGGCGCCCAGAGTGTAAGTCGGGAAGTAGCCGAAACCGCCGTCGGTCCAGTGGATATCTTGCATACAGCCGTCGCGGTAGTTGCCCACGGTGTCGATGCCCAGATATTCCTTCATTTTGCGGTTCCACAGAGCAGGGATATCTTCGACTTCAATCTCACCTTCAATCAGCGCTTTTTCGATTTCATAACGCAGGATCACGTGCGCCGGGTAGCTGACTTCATCGGCATCAACGCGGATAAGGCCGGCTTCAACGCGCTGGTTAAGCTTGATGAAGTTGCTCTCGTCTAAACCTTCGCGCTGACCAAATTGCTCGATAACCAGCGGATAGATAGATTTCAGGAACGGCTCGCTGCAACCCAATTGCATTTCAAACAGCAGGCTTTGCGACTCATGCACACCCATTGAGCGGGCGTTGGAGACTGGTTGGCCTAGCCACTCTTTCGGCAGGTTCTGCTCATAGCGGGCATGGCCAGTTTCGTGGATAACGCCCATCATGGCGCTGAGGAATTCGTGTTCGTTGTAGCGCGTAGTGATACGCACATCTTCCGGTACGCCGCCGCAGAACGGGTGAGCGCTGACATCCAAACGACCCGCGTCGAAGTTGAAGCCCAGACGCCCCATGACTTGCAGGCCCAACTGGCGCTGTTTCTCGATGTCGAACGGACCCACCGGCGCGACGCGTGTTTCAGATTTCTGCTTCTCAACCACGGTTTTCAGTAGATTTGGCAGCCAGGTTTTCAGGTCACCAAACAGCTCGTCGAGCTTGGCCGAGGTCATGCCCGGTTCGTACATGTCGAGCAGGGAGTCATACAGACCAACGCCCGTGGCTTCAGAGCGCAGTTTGGCTTCCTCACGGCTCAGACGCACGACTTCACGCAGGTTTTCCGCGAAGCTGTCCCAGTCGTTGCTTTTACGCTGAATACGCCACGCGTGTTCACAGCGCGCACCAGCCAAGGATTTTTCCTGAACCAGACTCTCAGGAAGCACGGCGGATTGCTGATACTTACGGCGCATCTCGCGCAGATCGGCACGCTCCAGATCGTTCAGGTCTTCGCTTTCGGCCTGATCCAGCCATTCACCGACTTGTTTGGCAGTCAAAATTTGGTGAGATAAAACGCTAAGCTCGGCCAGTGCTTCTGAGCGGGCTTTGCTGCCAGCCGGAGGCATCATCGCGGCCATGTCCCAGCCAGCGATGGCGGAGAGGTGGTTAAAGCGCGACAGGCGGGCGAAGGTACTGCGCAGTTGTGAATAAGCTGTTGTCATTATTTACTTCCTTCGAAATTATTTTTAGCGTGGTTCTGTATTGAGATTAAAAACCGTTTTGGCAGGCCAGCTGAAACGCATGCAGGCCCCGCCGAATGATGGGCTGGATTCCACGCTGACGCGGCCCTGGTACGCCACGGCAATCGAGTGAACAATGGCTAAACCTAAGCCACAGCCGCCGGTTGCACGGTCGCGGCTCGGGTCAAGACGAACAAACGGCTCGAAAACGCGAACGCGCTCTTCCTCGGGAATGCCCGGTCCGTCATCTTCCACCTGCAAACTGGCATTTTCGCCATCCAGCCACAGACTGATATGGATTTTGTCATGGGCGTAGCGCAGGGCGTTGTTCACCAAGTTATCCAGCACGCGCTCCATTAAGCGTAAATCCACTCCGCCGAAATCAATGCCTTCAGGCGCCGACAGGGTGATGCCGCGCTCGGCGTTGATCAGGCGGAAATCGTCAACCTTATCTGCCAGCCAGTCTGCCAGATTTACTTTCTCAAGATTAAGCGCAACCTGCGGTCGGTCCAGACGCGCGTAGGTCAGCAACTCATCGATTAAAGATTCGAGCTGGCCAATATCGCGGTTAATGGCCTGCTGCTCGGCCTCTGGCAGATTTTCGCTGATTGCTAAACGATAGCGCAGGCGCACCAGCGGGGTACGCAATTCGTGCGCTATGCCGTCAATCAGCTGCTTTTTACTGGCGATCAGCGTGTTGATGTTGTCGGCCATCTGGTTAAACGCGATGCCCAAACGATTCAAACTGGAGGTGGAATCGAAATTGGTTCGCTCATCCAAATAGCCGTTACCCAGCCTTTGCGCCGACTTCTCAAGCTTGAGCAAGTCCTTCCAGTGCGGGCTCATCCACAGGAAGACCGGCAGAGCGAGTGACAGGCCGATCAGCATCATCACCACCAGATCCAGAATGCGCATCTCGTGCATGTAGAATAGATAAGGAATTGGGCCGACCACCAAGACGTAGTGGCTGCGCGGCACGCGTTGAATGAAGGTGTATTCGTCATCGAGCGCGATAATCTCGCCGTCTCTCAGGCGTTTATCCAGCTCAGGGCTGAGTACGCGTTTCCCCAAAGGCTCAATATGCAGCTTAAAGGAGAGGTTAAGATCCAGCGTGTTGATGGTCTTGTTCCAATCCTTAATGGGGATTTCACGCAGTTCGCTGCGCATTAAGTACAGCGAGCTTTTCATCAAGTCGTTGAGGGACTGGCGGCCGGTTCGCTCTGCGGTGACCTTGTAAACCAGACCGACCAGCATAGTCATCACCAGAAAACAGACCAGCAACAGCAGGAAAAACTGGATGAAAAGCTTTCTCATTCCTGTCCTGTCTCCCAGGCATTAGGGGCGAAAAGGTAACCTTTGTTACGAATGGTTTTGATGCGGAATGGTTCGAGGGCGTTGTCGTACAGCTTGCGGCGCAGGCGCGAAATCGCCACGTCGATGCTGCGATCTAAGCCGTCATAGCTGACGCCGCGCAGGTTCAGCAGCAGCGCCTCGCGGTCCATGATCCGCCCGGCGTGAGTGGCCAGTTCCCACAGCAAATCAAAGTCAGAGGTGGAGAGAACAATCACTTCATCGACCAGCGTCACTTCGCGGTTCACCGGGTCGATACAGAGCTGGCCGAAGTGCAGCGCATTGCCACTTTGCAACGGCTTGCTGGCCGGTTTCTCTTCGCCAGCCGACTGCGGCGCATGCTGACGCAGGTGCAGACGAAGACGCGCCAATAACACGGCGGGCGGCGTGGTTTTGAGGATGTAATCGTTAGCGCCCATTTCCAGCGACAGAATGTGGTTCATGTCGCTGTCGAGCGAGGTCAACAGCACGATAGGGCCGCTGTAGGTTGGGCGCAGGTCGCGGCACAGGGTCATGCCGTCTTTGCCGGGCAGCATGATGTCTAGCAGCACTAAATCAGGCTTTTCACGCGCGATGCGGTCCTGCGCGGTATCACCACGGGGTTCGACCAGCACTTCAATGTCATGTTTGCCTAAATAGGCAGCAATCAGGTTACCGACTTCTGGATCATCTTCTACAAAAACGATTTTATTCATTGGATTGCTGTTAATTATTATCCGATGGTCAGCATAGCCGCAGACACAGGCTATGGCTACAAGACATGCGTAATAGGAAGTGACAGTTTTTCAGAGTTTGCAGACCTTTTATAGAGACAGATGCAGAAAAACTGACAATATTTTAACATTCACATTATGCGACACAGTGTTGCGTTTTGCCCACTCAACTGACTAGCGCACTCTTCGTGAAATATGCCATTATAGAGGCGAATATACTTAACGAAATATATTACGCTGCATTATATTGTCTGATTCATTCTTCGTGCGTTTAACCGTGCTAACACTGGCCAGGAGAGGAATAGGGGATGAGCGATAATCGCCTGCTACCCGATGTGCGCAGTGAAAAAGCTTCCTTTGATTACATGGAATACCTTTCTGCATCATGCAAAAAGCAGTGGAGCTTTATCGACGCGATTTATGGAGTGCTGCCGTTCTTTGGCATGGTACTTCGATCACGCACCTCGCAAGAAAAATCTAAGCAAGAACGCCTGAGAAGTTTAGCGCTGCAAGTGGTATCAACACAGGTTAGTGATGAAACCAATATTGTGCGTTTAATTGAATTGGCGGAACAGCAGGGGCTTTATAGCGTTGATATTAATTTGCCCTATGCGCTTAACGATGAGCAGTTGAATACCATTAAAAAAGAATGCAAACACAGCTTGCAGCTATTACAAAGTAATGACCAGTTGCGCGTGGAAATCCAACAACCTGCGCACTAGTTGTATAAAGTTTTAAGCGTGGTTCCAGCAGTAAAACGATAAAGAGTTTCAGTCAAACCGCATTAGCAAAAAGGCAGCCCGCAGGCTGCCTTTTGTTATTTCTAAACCGCTAATTACTTGAACAGGTCAGCGCTAACCGTCAGGTTACCACCGCTCTTGTTCTGCCACTGGCGAGTAATGTGGTAGTACTTCGCGCCTTTAGCAGCTGCACGGTTACCCACTTCCTGAGAAACGTCGGTGATGCTGTTGAAGTGGCCGGTGAAAGTGATGGAATCAAACGGAGCCATCTGCGCCGCAGTGACGTCGTTCACTTCTTGGATCTTCGCGCCGTTGGTCGCAGTGACTGTGTAACGTTGACCGGTAGAAGATTGAGTTTCGAAGAACCGACCCACGGAACGGCTTGGGCTGCTAGAAGAAGCCACGCCTGGAATTTCAACTTTCTTGGCTGCTGCACCACCGGCGGCCAGAGCGGCTTTACCTGCTTCAGAATCAGCAGGGATTGCATCTGGATCCTGTACCACGCGTTTTGCAGCATCTTTCTTATAGATGAAAGCCGTAATGTACTGGTTGCCACCGCTGTTGGCATCAACCTGACGCACGATGAAGAAGGAGTAAGCCCCTTTCTCTTTCGCTGCTTTGGTGATGGCATCATTCACGTCTGGCTGGCTACGGAAGAAGCCGCTGACGGTGACGGTGTCATAAGGCTCAAGCAGGTAAGCCTCTTCTTTCGGTAATTCTTTTACGCCGTTGATTTCACGGTAAGTGGTTTTCTTGCTGACTTCTGGCGCATCTTTTTTATAGATGTCCGCGACGACGCGCCAGTTACCGCTGTTACCTGAGCTGTTTGTGTCTTGAATATAAAAATAATCTGCACCCAGTGCATCAGCACGGCGAGAAACGGCGTCTGCCGCGTCACCCAACGTGTTGAAACGACCGGAAACTATAATGCGATCAAAGGGTTTGATGGCGGCTGCTTTTTCTGGAGCAATTTCCTGGGCTGCCTGTGCTGCTGACAAGGCGGAAATAGCCGTTAAAGATAAACAGAGAGCCGATGCGATGATCGTTTTGGTCAGCTTCATAAAAAATCCTTTCACCTTGCGCAGTAATGTTGAAACGTGCTGAATTCTTGATGTGTAACAGGTTAGCGGCCGATTATTGCATGTAACAATACCGAGTGTCTCAGTAATTTATGTCATTAATGATGTTGCTAACCGCTACCTGCATCACTTTTTTTTCAGCCCATAACTTATATAAGTTTTAGGTATATTCCAAGAGGTGAAATAAATGTTAATTATTCATCTTTTGCTAACCTTAAGGCTGATTGCACGCGGAGCCTAATGGTTTTCCTATCGGAAGAGGTTGGCAGTTCTGGTGCCAAAAGGTTAATTGGCTGCCCGTTTTTTAGCGCTTTGCGGCAAATTTCTTGCTCATCATCATGAATTAATCATTCATTCTCTGACTATTACTGCGATACGTAGATTATTAATCACAAATTCAGTAGGTTATAAACAGTCGAAAAAATCAACTTCGGTACGGTAACAATTCGACAGGTTCAGTAATAACCGCGTTAAGTCGGCTTGTTAATCATCAATAAAAAGGGTGAAGGGAATAACTATGCGTATTGGTGTACCAAGAGAACGGTTGATCAATGAGGCCCGAGTCGCAGCAACGCCGAAAACGGTGGAACAGCTGCTGAAGCTCGGCTTTACGGTGGCCATTGAGCAAGACGCCGGGAAACTGGCAAGCTTTGACGACGCGGCTTTCATACAGGCCGGGGCACAAATTGTCAGTTCAGCTGACGTCTGGCACAGCGATATCGTCTTGAAGGTAAATGCGCCGGAAGGCGATGAAATCAACCAACTGCAATCAGGTACCACGCTGGTCAGCTTTATTTGGCCTGCGCAAAACGCTGAGTTAATCCAGAAACTGGCCGAGCGTAATGTCACCGCGCTGGCGATGGACTCTGTACCGCGTATTTCCCGCGCGCAATCCATGGATGCCCTGAGTTCCATGGCGAATATCGCCGGTTATCGCGCGATTGTTGAAGCCGCCCACGAGTTCGGCCGCTTCTTCACCGGGCAGATCACCGCCGCGGGTAAAGTACCACCCGCCAAAGTAATGATTATTGGCGCGGGCGTCGCAGGCCTTGCGGCGATTGGCGCGGCGGGCAGCCTTGGCGCGATTGTCCGCGCTTTCGATACTCGCCCTGAAGTGAAAGAGCAAGTGCAGAGCATGGGCGCGGAGTTCCTTGAGCTGGACTTCGAAGAAGAGGCGGGCAGCGGCGATGGCTATGCCAAAGTGATGTCCGACGCCTTTATCAAAGCTGAAATGGCCCTGTTCGCGGCGCAGGCGGCGGAAGTGGATATCATCGTCACTACCGCGCTGATCCCTGGGCGTCCGGCACCGAAGCTGATCACCGCTGACATGGTGGCGTCGATGAAACCGGGCAGCGTTATTGTCGACCTCGCGGCGCAAACCGGCGGTAACTGCGAGCTGACCGTCGCCGACACCATCACCGTCACGCCAAACGGCGTCAAAATCATTGGCTACACCGACTTACCGAGCCGCTTACCGACTCAATCCTCCCAGCTGTACGGCACCAATCTGGTCAACCTGCTGAAACTGCTGTGCAAAGAGAAAAACGGTGAAATCGAGATAGATTTCGAGGATACCGTGGTGCGTGGCGTGACGGTGGTGAAAGCCGGAGAAGTCACCTGGCCCGCACCGCCGATTCAGGTCTCCGCCCAGCCTCAGGCCGCTAAACAGGCTGCGCCGCAGGAGAAAGTCGAGACCAAGCCCGCGTCGCCTTATACCAAATACATCATTATGGCCGTGGCAATCATCCTGTTTGGCTGGCTGGCCAACGTGGCGCCCAAAGAGTTCTTGTCGCACTTCACCGTGTTCGCTCTGGCCTGCGTAGTGGGTTACTACGTGGTGTGGAACGTCAGCCATGCGCTGCACACGCCACTGATGTCAGTCACCAATGCCATTTCAGGGATTATTGTCGTTGGCGCGCTGCTGCAAATTGGTCACGGAGGCTGGGTTAGCTTCCTGTCATTTGTTGCGGTTCTGATTGCCAGTATCAATATTTTCGGTGGATTCACCGTCACTCAGCGCATGCTGAAGATGTTTCGTAAGAATTAAGGGGTAGCATATGTCTGGGGGATTAGTTACAGCAGCCTATATCGTTGCCGCTATTCTGTTTATATTCAGCTTGGCTGGATTGTCAAAACACGAAACGTCAAAACAGGGCAATATCTACGGCATCACCGGGATGGCTATCGCGCTGATTGCCACCATTCTCGGGCCTGACTCCGGCAACGTCGGCTGGATAATCGTCGCGATGGTGATTGGCGGAGCTATTGGTATCTATCTGGCACGCAAAGTCGAAATGACCGAAATGCCGGAGCTGGTTGCCATTCTTCACAGCTTCGTGGGGCTGGCGGCGGTGCTGGTTGGCTTCAACAGCTACCTTGACCACGGCGCGGTTGCCATGGACTCGGTAATGGAGAATATCCATCTCACCGAAGTGTTCTTGGGCATCTTCATCGGGGCAGTGACCTTTACCGGCTCCATCGTCGCGTTCGGCAAACTTCGCGGAATTATCTCCTCGAAGCCATTGGCCTTGCCACATCGTCATAAGCTGAATCTGGCGGCGCTGGTGATTTCCTTCCTGCTGATGATCACTTTCGTGCGCACCGAAAGCGTCGGTTTGCAGGTGTTCTCACTGCTGATCATGACGCTGATTGCCTTGGCGTTTGGCTGGCATTTGGTTTCTTCCATTGGCGGCGCGGACATGCCAGTGGTGGTCTCGATGCTCAACTCTTATTCCGGTTGGGCGGCAGCGGCGGCGGGCTTTATGTTGAGCAATGACCTGTTGATCGTCACCGGTGCCTTGGTCGGTTCTTCCGGCGCCATTCTGTCGTTTATCATGTGTAAAGCCATGAACCGCTCGTTCATCAGCGTGATCGCCGGTGGTTTTGGTACCGATGGCTCTTCTACAGGCGATGCCGAAGAGATGGGCGAATACCGCGAAGCCAGTGCCGAAGACGTGGCGGAAATGCTGAAAAGCGCCAGCTCGGTGATCATCACGCCGGGCTACGGCATGGCGGTGGCGCAGGCGCAGTATCCGGTTCAGGATATCACCGCCAAACTGCGCGCCATGGGCATCAAAGTTCGCTTTGGCATTCATCCGGTGGCAGGGCGTCTGCCGGGCCATATGAACGTGCTACTGGCTGAGGCTAAAGTGCCGTATGACATCGTGCTGGAAATGGACGAAATCAACGACGACTTCAGCGACACCGACGTGGTGCTGGTCATTGGTGCCAATGACACGGTGAACCCGGCGGCTCAGGAAGATCCGCGCAGCCCGATTGCCGGTATGCCGGTGCTGGAAGTGTGGAAAGCGCAGAACGTTATCGTCTTCAAACGTTCAATGAATACCGGCTACGCTGGCGTTCAGAACCCGCTGTTCTTCAAAGACAACACCCAAATGCTGTTCGGCGATGCCAAAGAGAGCGTGGAGAATATCCTTCGCGCACTTTGATGGTTAGCCTGTGGTAAAAGCAAAAAAGCCAGTTCGTAATGAACTGGCTTTTTGTTTGGCGTTTCCCGGTGAATAAAAGCTGTTATTCGTCGTCGTGCTCTTCAACGTCTTCAGAAGTAATAGGGCACTCAAAGTCATCCGGCTTAATCGCCAGCAAATCGCATTTCAGATGGTCGATCACCTGTTCAGTGGTATTCCCCAAGAAGGCGGCGGAGAGGCCGGTGCGGCCGATGGTGCCGATAACCACCACCCCGGCTTGCAGATGCTCGGCGAGGTCGGGGATCACTTCCTCCGGCAAGCCTTTTTCCACGTGGGTGAATTTCTCATCCAGTTGGAATTTCTGCCGCAGGGCTTTCATCGCAATCAGGTGCTGACCGCGAATAGCGTCGTTGTAAACGCTCGGGTCAAAATCAGGCAGCTCGATGGCGATATTGATTGGCGTCACCGGGTAAGCGCCCACCAGATGAACCTCAGTGTGATTCACATGGTCCGCCAGTTCGATGGTTTCTTTCACCAGCTTGATGTTGAGCGGGTCGTGATAAGGCTCTTCGCTGGACAGGTTTACCGCCACCAGCGCTTTGCCACTTTCTGGCCAAGGCTGGTCTTTCACCATCCACACCGGACACGGACATTTGCGCAGCAGATTCCAGTCGGTCGGGGTGAAAATTACGGACTCAAGGCGATCGTGCTGATGCGCCATCTTGAGCAGCAGGTCATGCTCACCGGCAATTACTTCCTGAATAATGGCTTCGAAAGGCTTGTTGTGCCACACCACTTTGATTTCAATCGGAATGCCAGCTTCAACGTAGTAGTGGGCCTGTTCTGCAATCCACGCGGCACGTTCGTTAATCACGCTTTGACGCATGGCTAAACGCTCGTCAGGGGAGAGCATGGTGGTCATTTCATAGGAGAAGTCATAAATCGACAGGAAGGCTTTAATGCGCCCGCCGTTTCGTTGGACCAAATAAACCGCACGTCGCAGCGCGGGTTGGTCGTCCTGAGTGGGGTCAATCGCGACCAGAAGGTTCTGATACTTAGCCATGAGGAAACTCCTTAACACCTGTGATTGAACAGCGTTATAGCTCAGTGTATTAAGTACAGAGTAAACCAAGAATTAGCAATCGGACAGAGCAGAAATTGAGTCGGATCAACAAATTATTGTCTTTGCTGATCCGATCATAGAGATGACTTATTTGTGGACTATTTTATGAACTATGCGGTAACCGCCACTGAGTGGCCTGCCAGCTGTGAAAGCATCGCATGGTTTTCAATGGTGATATATTTACCTTTCACGCTAAGCATTTCCGATTTCTGGAAACGGCCTAATAAACGACTGATAGTCTCAACCGTTAAACCAAGATAATTACCAATATCGCCACGGGTCATTGTCAGGCGGAATTCGCGCTGAGAAAAACCACGTTCAGCAAAACGGCGAGAGAGGTTGAAAATAAATGCCGCCAATCTTTCTTCAGCATTTTTCTTCGAGAGCAGCAGGATCATATCCTGGTCACCCTTAATTTCTCCGCTCATTAAACGCATCATTTGCTGACGCAAATTAGGCATTTTACCTGACAGGTCGTCGAGGGTTTCGAAAGGAATTTCACAGACCATGGAGGTTTCTAAAGCTTGCGCAAAGCTCGGATGCTCTAAACCGCCGATAGCGTCAAAACCAACCAAGTCACCAGCAAGGTGGAAGCCGGTGATCTGCTCATCGCCTTGTTCTGTAATGGTGTAGCTCTTAATGGTCCCGGAGCGGATGGCGTACAGAGACTTAAGCTCATCGCCTGCTTTGAACAGTGCCTGGCCTTTCTGAATAGGTTTCTTCCTTTCGATGATATTGTCGAGTTGGTCCAACTCGTGCTCGTTGAGCGTGAAAGGAATACAGAGTTGACTAATGCTACAGTCTTGGCAGTGGATTGCACAGCCACCAGATTGGATACGACGAATAATACGTTTTTCCGGGATCATAATAGATTCACTCTGGCAATATTGATATGGGTCAATTTTAACATCTTTTGCCAGAATTGATAAGTGGGGAATATAGGCCAAAAGGGCTAAATTATTAAAATACCCGATTTTTAAAGGGATTTTTTTCTTATTATTTGATCTCGACTGCCAAAAATAAGCCAATCGAGAATCAATAAGATCTAAATTAGATTAAATGTATTAAAAAAGTGAATTTTGTTGATCAAATAAATAACCTTCATGCACCAATAACCATTTTTTTCTTTCGACCCCGCCCGCGTAGCCGGTGAGCGTGCCGTTGCTGCCAATCACCCGGTGGCAGGGCACCACGACGCTTATCGGGTTGGAACCATTTGCCAGCCCGACCGCTCTTGATGCCCCCGGATTGCCGAGCTGTGCCGCCATTTGGCCGTAAGTCATGATCTGCCCGCAAGGAATAGTGCGCAGCATCTTCCACACGGTGCGCTGGAATTCAGTCCCGGCCGTGGCGACGGGCAGGGCGTCGATAGCTGCCAAGTCTCCGGCAAAATAATCACTAATTCGCTGCTTAATATTTTGCTCTACGCTCTCTTGGTGCAGAGAAAAGCCCGGCTTAGCGTTAGATTTGGCAGGTGACGCGGCGGAGAGGGGTGAAGACTGGTCAGGCCCATAATGGCGAACCAGCAACTGGAGCAATCGATGGTGAAAATCAGCCCATTCCAGCGCGCGCAGCTGGCCCTGCGGGTCAGTGATGATTTCCAATTCACCGAGCGGGGTATCAATAGTCTCACTCTTTAACATCAACATAGGTTTCTCCGACTGTCTCTCCGACAGTTTCTTCAACAAAGACCAAGACGGGTCTCGAATTATCGCATGACCCATAGCATTTTTCGACTTTCAATACCCAACATCAGCACAACCGCTTACAATGCAACAATCGTTTAGCTTTTGTTTACTTATCAGGAAGTGCAATGCAGTCAGACTCTCTGGGATTCCCACCGGAAACCACCGCCGTTTTTATTGTTGTCGCCGTCGCGGCGCTGCTTATTGATATTCTGGCTCACCGCAGTCACAAGCCTATTGGTTTGAAAAGCGCTTCCTTGTGGACTCTCTTTTGGATCGCCGTTTCCCTCGCTTTTGCCGGTTTCCTCTATTACCACCACGGCAAAGAGGTCGCCAGCCTGTTCCTCACCGGCTATGCCTTAGAGCAGGTCCTGTCAGTCGATAATCTGTTCGTGATTATGGCGATTTTTGCCTGGTTCAAAGTGCCGGACGGCTATCGCCACCGCATTCTCTACTGGGGCGTGATTGGCGCTATCGTCTTCCGAGGCATTTTCGTGGTGATTGGCACCAGCCTGCTGGCGCTGGGGCCTTGGGTGGAAATGGTCTTCGCGGTGGTCATTCTTTGGACGGCAATCCTGATGATGCGCGCAGGCAATGACGATGAAGAGTCTGACGACTATTCCGACCATATCGCCAATCGTCTGGTGCGTCGTTTCTTCCCGGTTTACCCGAAGCTGATTGGACCAAAATTTTTGGTCACCAGCCAAGAAGTGGAAGCCGATTTAGCCAAGCCTGAAAACAAAGATTTTAGCTTCAAAGTGAAGCAGGGCGTGCGTTACGCCACGCCGCTGCTGCTGTGTATCGCGGTAGTTGAAATCTCAGACGTCATGTTCGCCTTTGACAGCGTACCGGCGGTGATTGCCGTCAGCCGCGAGCCGCTGATTGTTTATTCGGCAATGATGTTTGCCGTGCTGGGCCTGCGTACCATGTATTTTGTGCTGGAAGCGCTGCGCAAATATCTGGTGCATCTGGAGAAATCGGTGATTTCGCTGCTGTTCTTCGTGGCGGTGAAACTGGCACTCAACTCCAGCGACCACCTGTGGCACCACGGCTACAACATCAGCGCCATGACCAGCCTGTACGTAGTGTTGGGCGTGTTGGCGCTGGGCATTGTCGCCAGCTTCCTGTTCCCCGGTAAAAAACAACAGGACGCCTAAGCGTCCCGTTTGACCTGCTTTAAAGGGCGCCCACAGTGGCGCCCTTACTTTTTTGGCTTACACATCACCTTCGTTATCCAACTCTACGGCGTCATGCAGCCGGTCGAGCATATCCGGGAAGGCCGACTGCACGCGGCTCCAGCTCGGAATAAAGGGTTTCTCACTCGGCGTATCCACAAAGGCTTGTCCGGCTTCCATAATCGCTTTGGAGAACAGTTCCACCGCCGACTCTTCATTGTGACGGTCGAAGGACAAACCGTTCATCCGCGCGTCATTTTCAAAGCCGTCAATCATATCCAGCGCGTTGCGGTAGTAGGTCGCTTTCAGAATACGGAAAGACTCGCTGGTGATATTCACCCCCAGCACCGCCATCTTGCGATACAGCGCCTTGGTGATATCAATACTCATGCGCTGCAAGCCGTTGCTGGCATCTTCTTCCGACATCGGCTGGTGCTTATGGTCATAATTGTCGGCGATATCCACCTGACAGATGCGCTTGGTGGCGGTATTGCGGTGCATCTCTGATAGCACACCAATCTCCAGACCCCAGTCGCTCGGAATGCGCAGGTCATTCAGCACGTGAGTGCGCATGGCGAATTCTCCAGAGAGCGGATAGCGGAAGGTGCGCAGATAGTCGAGGAAATCCGAGTTACCGTAAACCTTTTGCAGTGACTTGAGCAGCGGGAAGACCAGCAGGCGGCCCACGCGGCCGTTAAATTTGCCGTCCGCCACGCGAGCATAATAGCCTTTGCAGAAGTCATAGTTGAAGTTCGGGTTGGCCACCGGATACATCAAGCGAGCCAGCATATCGCGATTATAAGTGACAATGTCACAATCGTGTAGCCCGACCACCGAGGTGCGGCGCGAGGCAAGGGTATATCCGACGCAGAACCAGACGTTGCGGCCTTTGCCCGGCTCCATCGGTGACAAGCCTTTCTGCTGCAACTCTTCATCCAAGGCTTTCAGACGCGGGCCGTCATTCCACAGAATTCGGTGGCGCTGCGGCAGGCGCGAGAAGAACTCGCGGGCAAACAAAAATTGTTCGCGATCGGCGCGGTCAAGACCGATGACAATCTCATCCAGATAAGGGACTTTGGTCAGCTCATCAACAATCTTGGTCAGCGCCGGGCCTTCCAGCTCGGAAAACAGTGAGGGCAGGATCAGCCCCATCGAGCGGCGGCCGGAGAACACCTGCAGATCATACTCTAGCTCTTCGGTTTTACGATTGGTCAGATTGTGGAAATTGGTAATGATGCCATCCTGATAGAAATCGCTCATAGAACACACTCCCGTAAATGATTAAATTATTAAAATTAAAGGGATAAAAAGTGATCCAGCCCTTGTCGCCAGCCTTCCGGACCATACAAAGTGGTGCGATAAATATTATTTTCCGCCTTATTGAGCGGCATTTTTTGGTCATGTTTCCCACGAATAACCACCGCAAAATCCACGGCTTCTAGCATTGAAATATCATTCGGGCCGTCTCCCAGACCCAAGCTCACCGGCGGATTGTTACGCTGCTGCCGATAGTGTTCAATCAGCCATTTGACCGCCTGTCCTTTGCCCGCCTCGCGGCCCATTACGTGCCAGAAACGCCCGCCGCGAGTGAGCGCCAAGCCTTCCTCCGCCAGCAATTTCTCCATATGGGCAAAATCGGGCTGGCTGCCAAACCACATCAAAGGCTCCGAGCCTTCGCGCTGCATCGCCAACTGGGCGTCGTCGAGGGACAGCCCGGTCCAGTCCGCCACTTGCTGCGGGCTGACATCGCCAAAGCCGCGAAACTCAAAATCGTACCTTTGGCGAAGTTGAATTAAAATTTCACGCACCCGCTGGTAATCCGCACCAATCACCTGATGCTGTGGACCCTCACTGGCCGGGAGATGAATATAAGCGCCGTTCTCAGCGATAAAAGGTAAGTGACTGAGCTGCAAATCACGCTGCAAGGAGGAGACTTCAGCCGAGGTCTTACTGGTGGTGATAATGACCGGCACCCCGTGCTGCGCTAATTTGTCCAGCCAGCCCTGCGCCGGTTGCCAAGAGTAGCTGTCGTGGTCGAGTAATGAACCATCAAGATCGGTAAAAACTACCAAGGAATCATCAAGGTACGGCATTATTTCTCCTCAATTTCATTAAGGAACCGAATACAATCACGAATGATTATTTCGCTCCCTAATCATTCAGTATATACGGAAAATTCAGATTCACTGGGCGAGGGGCCGGGACGCGAGGTCACGGGAGAAAGGTTTCAGCAGCCAAAACCGACCTGTTGCTGGCCCGGCGCGGGACTGTTTCTGCGGGCAAAAATAGGTAAACTAGAGGCGTAACAGGAGGGCGTTTAGATGAAAGATGATGATCAACTCTTCAGTCAGGAAATGGCCGATGTCAGGCCGCTGGCAAGCGATAAACGCGTGGTTTACCTCAAAAGTAGCGGGCATTCGGCGGCCAAAGGCAGCCCGGAAAGCGAACCTGAGCGACCTGAAAACACCTTCACCACTGGCTTTCTGGATATCCTGCCTATTGATGAGCCGTTGGAGTACAAGCAGAGCGGCGTGCAGCAGGGCGTGTTGGACAAACTGCGGGCGGGGAAATATCCGTTAGAAGCCAGTTTAAATTTGCTCAGAAAGCCGGTCGAAACCTGTCGTCAGGAGTTATTTAACTTCTTCTGCGAATCTCAAACCCACAGTTTGCGCACGCTGCTGATTATCCATGGCCGTGGGCGCGATGATGAAAGTCACGCCAACATTGTCAGAAGTTATGTCGCCAAATGGCTGAAGCAGCTCGATGAAGTGCAGGCGTTTAGCGTCGCACTACAGCGAGACGGCGGGGCCGGGGCCTGTTATGTCGCGCTGAAGAAAACCGCGCAGGCCAAACAAGAGAACTGGGAACGCCATGCGAAACGCAGCCGTTAATTCCTTGTTTAAGTGACGTGTCGTACTGTGCAAACACTTTCACCGCTTGCTCTGCAGGCGGTTTGTTTTTTTAGCGAGTCAATTACATGTTCCATTTTAAGCGTTCCTCACTCTCGCTGGCACTGAGTCTGGCAGGGGTTATTGCCGGAGCCACTCTGCTCTCATCCTGTGACAACGTCACCAATTCATCGAAAGATGCGCTGGTGATTGACGGCAAAACCATGGGCACTTTCTACCGGGTTAGCCTGCTAGGCGTGGATAAGAGCCGCGAGCCAGAGCTGCGTAAGCAGATTGAGGCGCAACTGGCAGAAGATGACCACGAGATGTCGACCTATAAAGAAGACTCTGTGCTTTCGCGCTTTAACCAATATTTGGGTACCGCGCCGCAGCCTATCAGCGCGGGGATGGCTGACGCCATTGTGACCTCGCTGCGTATCGGGCAGAAAACCGGCGGCGAAATGGATATCACCGTCGGCCCGTTGGTCAATTTATGGGGCTTTGGCCCGCAAAAGCAGCCAACCAAAACGCCGACCGATGAGCAAATTGCCGCCGCGCGTCAGGAGATTGGTTTACAGCATCTGAAAGTGATCCAACAGAGTGACGGTCAGTATCTGCAAAAAGATATGCCGAACATGTATGTCGACCTGTCCACCGTCGGCGAAGGCTCCGCCACCGACCATTTGGCGCGTTTAATTGAGGCTAACGGTATCAGCAACTATCTGGTGTCCGTCGGCGGCGCGGTGGTGTCTCGCGGGCATAATCCAAAGGGCAACCCTTGGCAGGTGGCGATTCAGAAGCCGACTGATAAAGATAATGAAGTGCAGGCCATTGTGGATTTACAAGGCATGGGCATCAGCACCTCGGGCAGTTATCGCAACTATTATGAGCTGGACGGTAAGCGCCTTTCGCACATTATCGACCCCGCCACCGGCCACCCAATCACCCATAAGCTTGTTTCCGCCACGGTTATTGCGTCTACCGCGCTAGAAGCCGACGGCTGGGACACCGGGCTGATGGTGCTCGGCACCAAAAAGGCCATGGCCTTGGCCGAGAAGGAGCATCTGGCGGTGTATTTGATCACTAAAACCCCGGAAGGCTTCGAAGTGCATATGACCCCGCAGTTTAAGGCGTATTTGCGCGAGCCTGAGTAGTTGAGGTTGCGGGTTTACTTCTTCTCCTCAAAGGGGAGAAACAAAGTCAAAACCAAACCAAACCAAACTAAACTAAACCTTTAACAATCACTCCGCACCCATTGCCTGACTCAAATAGTCGAGAAAGGCGCGCAGGGCGGAGGATTGACCTTTCTTATTGGCATACAGCGCCGAAATATATGACGGCGCGGTGTGCCAATCTGGCATCACCAACTCCAGTTTCCCCTCGGCCAGTGCATCGTGACAGGCGTGTTCCGAGATAAGCGCAACCCCCAGACCGTCTATCGCCGCTTGCATGACCACCATCAGGTTATTGCTGCGCAGACGTGCCTGCACTTGCACGCTTCGGCTGCCCAATTCGGCATGATGCAGCCGCCATTCGCTGCGTGACGAGGCGGCGTGGCGCGTCAGCACCGGCAGCTGTTCAAGGGTATCGATACTCGGCGGCACCGCGCACTGGGCGATAAACGCGGGGCTGGCAACCAGCAGATTTCTCAATTGCCCTAGAGGGCGGCGATAAAGCGAAGAGTCCTCCAGCGGCACTTCGTGGGTGCGGATCGCCACATCCACATTCTCCTCCAGCAGGTCCACGCGGCTGTTCATCCCCAGCACTTCACAGGTAACTTGCGGGTAAAGCTGGAGAAAGCGGCTGACAATCGGCGCGATAACCACTTCGGCCATCATCACCGGGGCGGTGATGCGCAGAAAACCTTGCGGAAATTGCTGGGCTTGGTCGATCACCTGACGGGCATCCTGTGCCAGTTCCAGCAGCTTTCGGCACTCCTGGGCATAGCGCATGCCGACGTCAGTCACCGAGAAGTGTCGTGAGGTGCGATTCAACAGCCGCACGCCTAAACGGGCTTCCAGCGCCTCAATGCGACGACTTAGCACCGATTTCGACACCCCGATCATTCGCCCGGCGGCGGTGAAACCCTGATACTGCACCACGGCAGCGAAGTAAGCCATATCGTTCAGATCTTCTTGCACAGCGTCGTCCTTTTTTCACAACGATAAGTTGCCATTATGCGTATTTCATCATTTTACGACAACGACTAAACTGCGCCGATTCACTTTTTCTGATTTAAGGCAGCAGCATGAAAATTTTACATATTGATTCCAGCCCGTATGTTGGAACCTCCGTCAGTCGCGAGCTGTCGGCCTTTATCGTCGCTGAACTGTTGGAACTTAATCCCAACGCCACCGTGCACTATCGCGATTTAGGCGTCACGCCGCCGCCACACTTATCGGCGGAGGCGATGACCATGTTCCACGACACCCAAGAGACGGCGATCACTCCTGAGCTGCAACAGGAAATCGACGGCATTTATCAATCCATCGAAGAGGTGATGGCCAGCGACGTCATCGTGATTGGCGCGCCAATGTACAACCATTCGATTTCCAGTAACCTCAAAGCCTGGATTGACCAAATTTCGCAAAAAGGCATCACCTTCACCTATACCTCAGAAGGCGTGAAGGGCCTCATCTCTGATAAAAAAGTTTATATCGCTTCATCGCGTGGTGGGGTTTATTCATCAGCAGCAGGGCAGTCACACGACTTCCAAGAAACTTATTTGGTGTCGATTCTGGCGCTGATGGGCATGAATGACGTCGAAGTGATCACTGCCGAAGGCGTCGGCATGGCGTCTATTGGCCGAGAGCTGGCACTGGCTAAGGCGCGCCAGTCGCTGCGCGGTGCCATGAGCGGCAAGTAAAGCCAAAAAAAAAGAGGGCGCGAATCGGCTGACTCGCGCCCTGATGTTGTTACTCAAATTTTATGCCGAGTGCTTCCCAGCGCTTAACAGCTCAAACAGCGCCACGGTGCGTGACGGGCAGATGTACTCCCGACCGAAATCAAAGTTGTGCTCATTGACATCATCCGGCTGGAAGGTGTCAAAGATGTGCCGCCAGCTCTCGCCGTGGGCCACCGATGGCAGCGTAAACACCACTTCCTCATGAGATGCATTGAACAGCAACAGCACGGTGCTCAATGAACCGTAGCGCAGCAGGCCGGTAGGCTGGGCGCGGCCATCGAGCAGCATGGCGATGCTTTTGGCATGAGGATCGGCCCAAGCTTCGTCGGTCATCTCCTCGCCGCGCGGCTGGAACCAGCTCACATCCTTCACATTCAGCTTTTCATGCACTGCCCCGGTCAAAAAGCGCCCACGGTGCAAAATGGGGAAGCGCTTTCTCAGGGCAATCAGCCGATAAGTGAACAAGATCATCGACTTGCCTTTATCTTCGATATTCCAGTTCACCCACGCGATGTCGGTATCCTGACAGTAGGCGTTGTTGTTGCCGTTTTGCGAGCGGGCGAACTCATCGCCTGCCAGCAGCATCGGCGTGCCCTGTGAGAACAGCAGCGTCGCCAGCATATTGCGCATCTGCCGCAGTCTCAGCTCATTAATCGCCGGGTCATCGGTCGGTCCTTCAACCCCGTAGTTGGCGGAGATGTTGTTGTCGCTGCCGTCTTTGCCATCCTCGCCGTTGGCTTCGTTATGTTTATTCTCATAGGAGACTAAATCATTGAGGGTGAAACCGTCGTGAGCGGTAATAAAGTTGACCGAGGCGTAAGGCTTGCGGCCGCGATGGTTAAACAGGTCGGCGGAGCCAGAGAGGCGGGTGGCGAACTGCGCCAGTTGGCTTTCGTCGCCACGCCAGAACTTACGCACTGAGTCACGGAATCGGTCATTCCACTCGGTCCAGCCCGGCGGGAAGCCGCCCACCTGATAGCCACCGGGGCCGCAGTCCCAAGGCTCGGCGATCAGTTTGCACTGGCTAAGTACCGGGTCCTGACGGCAAGTGTCGAGGAAGCCACAGCCTTCATCAAAGCCGTAGCTTTCACGCCCGAGAATAGTCGCCAAGTCGAAGCGGAAACCGTCCACCTGCATTTCGGTCGCCCAATAGCGCAGGGAGTCCGTCACCATTTGCAGCACGCGCGGATGGCTCAGGTTCAGGGTATTGCCGGTGCCGGTGTCATTGATGTAATAACGCTTGTTGTCCGGCATCAGTCGGTAATAGCTGGCATTATCAATTCCTTTGAAGGAGAGGGTCGGGCCAAGCTCGTTGCCTTCCGCCGTGTGGTTGTAGACCACGTCCAGAATCACCTCAATGCCCGCCGCGTGCAGGGTGGCGATCATCTGCTTGAATTCATTGACCGTGTGGGTCGCCATGTATTGCGGGTGCGGCGCGAAGAAACTCAGGGTGTTGTAGCCCCAGAAGTTGTGTAGCCCTTTCTCCTGCAAGTGGCGGTCGTCGGTAAAGGCGTGGATTGGCATCAGCTCGACCGAGGTCACGCCCAGAGACTTAATGTAATCGACGATTTGCGGGGTGCTCAGGCCCGAGAAGGTCCCGCGCAGATGCTCAGGCACCGCCGGATGGCGCATGGTGTAGCCGCGCACGTGAGTTTCATAAATCAGCGTCTCTTCCCACGGAATATGGTTCTTGCGCGACCTCGCCCAAGAGAAGGCAGGGTCAATCACGCGGCACTTCGGCAAAAATTCGGCGCTGTCGCGATTGTCGAGGTGCAGGTCCTTTTTGTCGCTCTGCATATCGTAGGCGAACAGCGCGTCGTCCCATTTCAACTCGCCGACAATCTGCTTGGCATAAGGGTCGAGCAGCAATTTGGCCGGGTTAAAACGGTGACCGTTATGCGGGTCATATGGTCCGTGTACCCGATAGGCATACAGCAGGCCGGGGCGGGCGTCGGGCAAATAGCCGTGCCAGACTTCATCAGTGTATTCCGGCAGCTCAATGACGTCATACTGCTCGCCCTGATCGTTGAACAAGCACAGCTCGACTTTGGTGGCATTAGCAGAGAATAGGGCGAAGTTGACCCCCAAACCGTCCCAAGTTGCACCCAAAGGCACGGGCAGCCCCTCGCGCACTCGCGTCTTGTGCGCCGAGTCGAAGCTTTTGACGATTTCACCGTCGCTATAAGGATGAATAATTCGGACGCCGCCGTCGTCGACCGCGACATTCACTTGCTTGTGAGGCGCGGTGGAGGGCTTGGCTGCTGGGGTTTCGGCGGAAGTTGTGGATTTATGGGGTGCTTTTTTTGCCATTCTTAACGTCACTCCTGAACAGGGAAATCAGAATAAAACCTGAAGGAAAATTGAGCGAAGAACATCAGCGGCAGATAAAGCCGTGTGCACGAAGCCTTGATTGAGTGTAGACCTTGATGCAATTTTTTACCTTTTAAGCCCCTGATAATGCGCTTATTGGCTGTACAAGGTTGCGCCATTCGCCGATAGTCAAAACCATAAGTTGAAACATCTTTGAGCCAATATTCGTTGTTTAATCAGGAGCTATCATGAGTGTCCCGTTGCTATGTCATGTCCCCCTCGAAGCCGGTTATCCCGAACGTTTTGCCGCCGCAGGCTTTGAACTGCACTACGCCATGACCCCGGAAAGCCGGGCAGATCTCGACCCCGCCGTGGCTGAAAGCATCCGCGCCGTGCTGACCATTGGCACCATCGGGCTGACGGGCGAAGAGATGGATAAATTGCCGAATCTGGAGATTATCTGTGCACAGGGCGTGGGCTATGAGTTAGTTGACGTGGCCGCCGCCAAGCAGCGCGGCATCATGGTGACCCACGGCCCCGGCACCAATAGCTCGTCGGTGGCTGACCACACTTTGGCACTGATGCTGGCGATCACTCGCCAAATCCCACAGATGGATGCGAAAGTGCGCCGCAGCGACTGGACTCGCGCTGGTACTGACGTTGGCGGCATGTTTGGCAAGAAACTGGGTATTTTGGGGCTGGGGAATATCGGCGAGCAGATCGCCCGCCGCTGCGCCGGTGGCTTCGACATGGCGGTGGGCTACCACAATCGCAACCCGCTGACAGACAGCCTGTGGCGCTATTTTGACAGCCTGCACGCTTTGGCCGAGTGGGCTGATTATTTGGTTGTCGCGACGCCGGGTGGTCAAGGCACCGCCAAGCTGGTAGATGCCTCAGTATTGCGCGCGCTGGGCGAGAAGGGCTTCTTAATCAACATCTCCCGTGGCAGCGTGGTAGACACCCAAGCCTTGGTCGCCAGCCTGTCGCAGCGTGAAATCGCCGGCGCGGCGTTGGACGTCATCGACGGCGAGCCGAAGGTCCCGGCAGAGATCATCCCGCTGACCAATCTGGTGATCACGCCGCACATCGGCGGCCGCTCACCCGAGGCGATGAACAATATGATGACGCTGGTGATCGACAATCTGCAGGCCCATTTTGGCGGCACGCCGGTGCTGACTCCGGTCCGCGCCTGAGTCAAATCAGCCTCTCTCGCTTAACGCCGGTTTCCGGCGTTTTTTGTTTCTTTAGTCGGAAAAAGCATAAGTAACCGTTTTTTCGTATTTGTCCTGCGCAGCAACAGGCCGTAACAATAGTGCTACGCAAAAAAGATTTACGAACATTTACGAACTTCAAGAGGCAGAAAACGGTGAATTTCCAACAGCTAAAAATCATTCGCGAGTCGGCGAGATGCAACTACAACCTGACGGAAGTTTCCAACATCCTGTTCACTTCTCAGTCGGGCGTGAGCCGCCATATCCGTGAACTGGAAGATGAGCTGGGCGTGGAAATCTTCATCCGTCGCGGTAAACGTCTGCTGGGATTGACCGAGCCGGGCAAAGAGCTGCTGGCCGTCGCCGAGCGTATTCTGAATGAAGCGCAAAATATTCGCCGTCTGGCCGACGTGTTTTCAAAAGAAGACGCCGGGGTTCTGACCATCGCCACTACGCACACGCAGGCGCGCTATAGCCTGCCGAAGGTAATCAAAGCTTTTCGCGCCATTTATCCGGGCGTGCGTCTTGAGTTGCAGCAGGGCTCGCCGCAGGAAGTGCTCGCCATGCTGCTGGGCGGCCAAGCTGACATTGGTATCGCCAGCGAAAGGCTAATTAACGATCCCGCCGTCGCCGCTTTCCCTTACTACCGCTGGCATCACTCGGTGGTGGTGCCGAACGATCATCCGCTGATTAATCAGCAGCCGTTGACCTTGCAACACCTCAGCGAGCAGCCGTTAATCACTTATCGCCAAGGCATCACTGGCCGTTCGCGCATTGACGAAGCCTTTAACCGCGCGGGCCTCAACCCGGATATCGTGTTAAGCGCGCAGGACTCCGACGTGATTAAAACCTACGTGGAGCTAGGTCTGGGCGTAGGTATCGTCGCCGACAAAGCCTTTGAAGTTGAGCGCGACAGCGGCCTGACGCTGATCAACGCCGAACACCTGTTCGAAGCCAACACCGTGTGGCTAGGGTTGAAAAGGGCGCAGTTACAACGTAACTATGTCTGGCGCTTTATCGAGTTGTGCAACCCACGGTTGTCGGTGAATGAGATCAAGGAGAAGGCGTTCGCGCAGCCGCAAGAGGAAGAAGTGGTCATTGATTATCAGATTTGAGGGGCTGCAGGCCTGAGCTGCTTTTAGAATCTTTAAATTCAAATTCAATACCGTGGGCACCGGCCCACACCGGCAAGGGGGCGGCCAGTCGCCGCCGCCCCCTTGACCCCCGGGCTTTTCAACTGCGCGCTTCGCTCGTTAGGCGGACGTGTTTCAGGTACTTCCGTTATCCACCGCAAAATGTCGCCGCTTAGGCGGTGCCTTCGCTTCAGGCTTCGAGCCTTTGGTCTCGAACCGTTCGCTCAGCGCCATTTTTGACTGCGGTTTTGAGGCATTTAAACCGTGCCGTTTCAGACGTTTTGCCGTTCTGCTCCTTCTCCTCTCAGAGGAGAAGGCTGGGATGAGGAGTGGTTTGACTCGGAGCACAATGCAGCAAACCTCACCCCGGCCCTCTCCTTAAAAATGAGAGGGAGCAACTGAAACGGTTCGGTGTAGAAGCCAGTAGGTCGCGTTCAGAAGTGACGCCGAGGGAGTGGTTCGAGACCAAAGACTCGAAGCCCGAACTGAGGGAACCGCCTAAGCGGCGGCATTTCGCGACGAACAGCGTGGTTGCTGAAACATGTCCATCTTGACCCTGCGAAGCCTCGATCTACCAGCAGAAAAAAACGCAGGATTCCAAAGGGTTTCATTTAAAACCCTTTGGGCCAGTGTGGGCGGCGAGCCCACGACCTTGACCTTGACCTTGACCTTAAAGTTTCGAGCTTTTAAAAGCGAAAATTACTGTGCTGGCGCATCCTGACTCGTCCCAGTCTTAGCACTATCATCGATGCGATCGGAAGTCTTGGTATAGACGATTTTCTGCGTGTCGTTTTCGCAGTGACCCACGACCTGACCGCCAGCTTGATCGGCTTGATCATTTGGCACGATATCCAATTTAAAATTGGCTTCAGGCAAACCGTTAGCAACGATCTTCTGGGTGATATCGGCTTTGACGCTGTCGCAAGAGGCTTGAGCCGCTAACGGCGCGAGGGCAAGAATGGCCAGTCCGGCTAACATGGTTTTTTTCATCATCTAATCCTTTTATGATTATTAAGTGAAAGAGAGATCTTTTACCTAAGTTTAGCAGCCTGAGCGCAAAGGGGGGCCTTTGAGCTAGTGGGCTGTTAACTCTGCTTTACGGTGCTAACAGGGCGCGACCCGTACGGCGGTCAAGACAGCGCTCGGTGTTAGGTTCCCAATAAGCATTCAGATTCTGGCTTGCTTCACAGGCATCGCGCGCGTCAACGGCTTTATCGAACTTGTTGAAGCTCTTGGTGGCACGTTGGTTGATTGAATGACGCAGCTGCTCGGTGTCATTCCACTGCTCTTTGCTCTGGCGCGCCGCTTCGTTATTCAGCGCGTCATTGCCTGTACCGCTAAACACGCAGGTACCGCCGGAACAGTTGGTATTTGCGGCCTGTGCAGAAACCTGCCAACTTGCCGCCATGACCAACAGGGCAACCGGTAACAACCGGCGGGTCATTTGGGTCATAAACATTGTATTCATTAGCTCTTCCTTATAGGTTTACACATCGCTCAGGCGAATAAATAAATTATACCATTGCGACCACGAACGTCACTCTTTGACGGTCGAGTGGTTTATTACTGATTGAACTATGGACTGTAAACTTACGCCATGCTCAAAACTTCAATACTGTTTTTTGTCACCGCGCTGGCTGAAATCATCGGCTGCTTCCTGCCTTATCTGTGGCTAAGAAAGGGCGGAAGTGTCTGGCTGCTGTTTCCCGCCGCGCTGAGTCTCGCGGCGTTTGCCTGGTTGCTCACCCTGCATCCGGCGGCCAGTGGCCGTGTTTATGCAGCTTACGGCGGAGTCTATATTATGACCGCGCTTTTGTGGTTACGTTTTGTCGATGGCGTGAAATTAAGTCATACCGACTGGTTGGGTGCCTGCGTGGCCTTGGCGGGGATGCTGATCATTGTCTCGGGCTGGAAAGCCAATTAGGTTGTTTCAGATATAAAAAAAGCGCCTATTGGCGCTTTTTTGCTTTCCAGCTCGCAAAAATTACTCTTCGCGATGCACCTGCAAGCCTGCCAGAGACTGGCTGACTGGCATCATTTCGATGCTATTGATGTTGACGTGCGCTGGCAGCGTAGAGACCCAGAACACCGACTCAGCCACGTCGGCCGCGGTCAGTGGGTTGGTGTTGTCGTAGGTTTTGCTGACTTTCTCGTCATCGCCTTTAAAACGCACATTGGAGAACTCAGTGCCGCCGCACAGGCCCGGCTCAATGTTAGTCACGCGAACGTGTGTGCCATGCAGGTCTGAGCGCAGGTTGTAGCTGAATTGGCGAACGAAAGCCTTGGTCGCGCCATAAACGTTGCCACCGGCATAAGGCCAGTTACCGGCAGTGGATCCGATGTTGATAATGTGGCCCACGTTGCGCTCAACCATGCCCGGCAGCACCGCGCGGGTCATGTACACCAAGCCTTTGGCGTTGGTATCAATCATGTTTTCCCAGTCATCCAAATCGGCTTTGTCGGCTTTTTCCAGACCCAGCGCCAAACCGGCATTGTTAACCAGCACGTCGATATTGCGCCATTCGGCAGGCAGCGCGGCGATCGCTTCGCCAACAGAGGCGCGGTTGGTGACGTCTAACTGCACCACGTACAGCGCGTCGCCCAGCTCAGATTTCAAATCGGCCAGACGCTCTTTACGGCGTCCAGAGGCGATAACCTGATGACCTGCTTTAACAAATTTACGGGCAATTTCAGCGCCAAAACCAGCGGTTGCGCCTGTTACAAAAATAATCATCCCAATAATCCTCAATAGTTATCACGCATTAAAATGTGAAGCTGCACACAGTATTAACATAAATGAAGCGAAATCGGCAGTGCGCTAAAGCCATTATTTTCCGCCAGCGGGGGCAGAACTCGGCGGCGCTTTTTTACGGCGAATTTCATCCCCGGCGGTTGGGCTAAGGGAGAGGTTATTCAGCGTGCCGACCAGCGAGAACAGCCCGATAATAATAAACGCCACGTGGAACTGCTCGAGGTGAACCGTGCTGCCCGCGTCAGTCTGGAAATGTTCCGCCACGCGCAGTGACAGCGCGCCGATGGTGATACCCAGCCCGGTGGAGAGCTGCTGCACGGTATTCGCCAAAGTGTTCGCGCCGCCCATTTGCTCACTCGGCACTTGGGAGAATGTCAGCGTATTCAGGGCGGTAAATTGCATGGAACGCGTCATGCCGCTGGCGAACAGCAGCAACAAGGTCAGCGAAGTCGGCACTTCAGGTGTCAGCAGCGCGCAAGCAAAAATGGTCAGACTGTTGAGGATGCCATTGACCAGCATCACCGAGCGGAACTTAAAACGATGCAAAATGGCCGAGGTAAAAGGCTTCATTGCCAGATTTCCGGCAAATACCGCCAGCACCAGCAGACCGGCATCAAAAGCACTCATGCCATAGCCCAGCTGGAACATCAACGGCAGCAGGAAAGGCAGGGCGCCGATGGCGATGCGGAACAGCGAACCGCCATAAATAGTGACAGCGTAACTTTTTATCTTCATCGCCACCATTGGCAGCAGCGGGAAAGGCGTGCGGATGGAATGCAGCACCGTCAAGGCTCCTAGCAGGATGCTTCCCACTACGCATACAATCGGCAACCAGCTCACACCTTGCTGATTAAACAAGTCCAGACCAAACATCAGGCCCAGACAGGCCGCGCCGGTCAGTACAAATCCCAGCCAATCGAAGGGCACGCCTTTCTCGCCCGGCAGCGCCGGAACCAGCTTCTGACTGAAGTAGAGCGCCACCACAGAGAGCGGCACATTGATGATGAAAATCCAGTGCCAAGAGGCAAAAGTGGTAATAAAACCACCCAGCGGCGGGCCGATAATGGGCGCGACCAGACCCGGCCAGGTGATCGTGGCGATGGCGCGAATCAAATCAGACTTAGAGGTATTTCTCAGCACCACCAGACGCCCAACCGGCACCATCAGCGCTCCGGAAAAACCTTGCAGCATGCGGGCGGCGGTAAAGGTGGCGAGACTGGTACTGACCGAACAGAGGATCGACGCGAGCGCAAAAAGCACGATCGCCATCGAGAAAACTTTGCGCGTACCGAAGCGATTGGCAATCCAGCCGCTGGCCGGAATAAATACCGTGGTAGTCAGAATATAGGCCGAAACGCCGATATTCATATCCACCGGGTGTACCCCAAACGCCTGCGCCATTTGCGGCAGCGCGGTGACAATCACCGTGGCGTCTAGGTTCTCCATGAAGAAAGCGCCCGCCACCAATAAAGGTAAGGCGGAGCCAGCAGGGAGGCTGAATTTGAAGGACATGAACCACTCCGAAAAGGCGACTGACGATGACACTAATTTACGTTCAGACTACCTTTTCGCGAGAAGGCTGTCACAGGGAATGTTACTGAAATGTAATAAAAAGCAGCAGGATCTGGCGGGCAACTGACTTAATCCAGATGAATTGAAAAGTAGCGAGCCAAAGCCTTTTTGCCTTGGGCGGTGACCGACAACTGGCGGCTGTCGAGCTGGCGCAAAACCCACTCTTTTCTTTCAAAAGTCGCCAATATTGCCGCGCCCAACGCACCGCCAAGGTGAGCTTTGCGCTCACTCCAGTCGAGGCAGCTACAGGCAAAGTGGCGGCGCGAAGCGGGCTGACTGCAATCAACACCCAAATCCGTGAGTTTTTCACGGCCTACATCGCTTAATTGATAGTGCTGATTGCCACTCAGCCAACCAGCGCGGAACAGGCTGTCATGCAGCTTAACCGCGACATCACCGGCCATATGGTCATAGCAGGTGCGGGCAAATTGCAGCGCGCCGGGAGTAGAGCTTTTCACCACCGGGCGTTCGACACCGGCCATCGCCATCAGGGATTCCAGCAGCTGGGCGACCTCTACACCAGCCAGCCGAAAGTAGCGATAACGCCCCTGTTTGACGCAGTTGATCAGGTTCTGCTCCAGCAATCGGGCCAGATGGGCACTGGTTGTGGACGCAGCGACATCCACCGCCGCGCTCATTTCCGTGGCAGTGTAAGCCCGCCCATCCATTAACAGGCACAACATGCGGGTGCGGGTTTTGTCGGCCATCGACGCCGCGAGGGCAGCTAGCCTATCTTCAATATCAATGTTATCCATACTTCGAGATTAAGCGAAGTATGGCGTTCGCGCTAGCCATAAACTGATGGAAAAAGTCCCGGAACACCACGTCAGGAGAGCCCCATGATTGCTGTGATTTTTGAACTACAACCTGCCGAAGGTCGGCGCGAAAGCTATCTGGCGATTGCGGCGGCGCTGAAACCGCTGCTGGAAGAAATTGACGGCTTTATTTCCATTGAACGGTTTCAGAGTCTGTCCGATCCCAACAAGCTGCTTTCGCTCTCTTTCTGGCGCGACGAAGAGGCTGTCAAGCAGTGGCGAAACCTCGAGCCTCACCGGCTGGCGCAGAGCAAAGGGCGGGAAAATATCTTGGCGGATTACCGGCTGCGTGTCGCCGAAGTGGTACGGGATTATGGCCTGAAAGAGCGCGAACAGGCTCCAGCCGATAGCCGCTGTTGTCATGGTTAAAGGCTGATTGACCTGCATACCCGGTCCGTGGCAAAGTCTAATAACTATCACTTCCCTCAAAAGAGGCCATTATGGCGCTGCGTATCGGATTGGTTATTTTCCCCGGATTTCAAATGTTGGATCTGGCGGCTTTGTCAGTGTTTGAAATAGCCAATCTGGAAATGGCGATGCGTGGCCATGAAGAGCCTTTCTATCAGTTCGACATTGTATCCAGTCAGGGCGGGCTGATTGCCAGCTCGGCTGGGGTGAAAATTGATAGCCAGCCGATTGAGCAGTTTGAATATGACACCCTGATGGTCGGCGGCAGCACGGATATTCCTCAGGTTGGTCCGCTGTTAATAAGCCAAATTCAGCAGGCGGCTTTAGCAACGCGGCGGGTTTCCAGCATCTGTAGCGGCGCTTTTGTCTTAGCCGATGCGGGCCTGTTGGACGGTCACAGCGCAACTACCCACTGGGGGCAGGCCGCGGCGTTGCAGCAGAGATTCCCTAAAGTTCGTGTTGATCAGGACAAGATCTACATTAATGAGGGCCAAATTTGGACCTCAGCGGGAATGACCGCCTGCATCGATTTAGCTCTCGCCATGGTAAAACAGGATTTAGGGGCGGATATTGTCAAAAGCGTGGCACGAAAACTGGTGGTTTATCACCGGCGAATTGGCGGCCAGTCGCAGTTCTCCACCGTGGCTGAAATGGAGCCAGATTCCGATCGCGTTCGCAAAGCGTTGGAATTCGCCAAAGAGAATTTGTGCGAACCCTTAAATGTCGAGCAGCTGGCCGAGCACGTTCACTGGAGCCCGCGGCATTTCAGCCGGGCATTCCAGCACCAAACCGGCCATTCTCCGGCCAAGGCGGTGGAAAAATTACGTATTGAAGCCGCGAAATCGATGATTGAAGCAGGGCATTCTTCTATCGCGCAGATTGCCCTAAAAACCGGTTTTGGCGATGAAGAGCGCATGCGGCGCGCTTTTTTGCGCACGCTAGGGCAGCCGCCGCAGGCGTTATTGCGAGAGATTCGCTCCCGCCAACCTTTTGTAGAACAGGCGTCTGTTGCAGAGTAACGCCTGTTCTTTCAGTCAGTTATAAATAGCGCGGGCCTGGGGTTTTATTCGCAAACAGCCCTGAAAGCTCGACGCGCGCTGCATCATAAGCCAGCCATTTATCACCATCTTGCAAAGGCGGGATGGTGACCACTTCACCCTGATCAAATCCGCGCAACGACGCATCCACCATGGCTTCGGCACTCATTACCCAGTCCTGCGGCAAGTTGGAAGTGTTGGTTCCGGCCACATCCCAGAATTCAGTAGCCGTCGCGCCCGGCAGAACTGCTTGAACTTTAACGCCTTTATCTGCCAACTGGTGATGCAGCGACTGGGTGAAGTTCAGCACATAGGCTTTGCTGGCGTTGTAAACATCGTTCAGCACATTGGTACTGATCGCCACGATGGAAGAGATATTGATGATGGCGCCATTGCCGCGTGCCACAAATCCCGGCACGGCGGCGTAGGTCAGGCGGGTCAGGGCGGTAACGTTCAGGTCGATCATCTGTTCCATTTCATCGACATTGGCATTCAAAAGTGGGAACACTGAGCCAAACCCCGCGTTGTTGACTAGCAAACTTATCGGGCTATCTTCACGGCGTAACAGGGCTTCCACCTGACGCAACTCTTCTCGCAGGCCGAGATCTGCGGCAATAACACTGACGTCTGCTCCGGTACTTTCCTTAATAATATCAGCCACTTTTTCTAAACGAGACTGGTTACGTGCCACCAGAATCAGGTCATAGCCACGGCGTGCTAAACGGTCTGCATAGATAGCGCCGATGCCAGTAGAAGCGCCGGTGATCAGGGCAACAGGGCGAGAAGTAGATGTTGTCATTTTAAGTATCCAATAGTGTCTCAGTAAGGGAGAGCCAGTATTGATCTTTAAAGCAACATCACAAATGACATGAAACCCTCGTTTTACGCCATAGTAAAATGACGCGTTCTGATGAATTCTGCATGGTCAGAGTAGGCAGACAGTTACAAATTTGCCACAGCGTTGTCTTGATTATTACAAGACGATCGGTCATTAATAAAGGCACCAACACCGAGGCGTGTTGGCTATAACGCGTGTCTTTTACTTAACAGCAGGATATGAAGCGATGAAAAAATTAGTAGCCGGGCTGATGGTGACTCTTTCTACACTGGCCAGCTTGCCAGCAGCGATGGCGGCGGATCAGGATCCCTTATCAGCGCAAACCCGAGAACTCATCAGAAATGACTTTATTCATTTAGCGGATTTGGCGAACAAGCACGACATCAAAGGCATTCACGATATGTTCTGGCAATCGCCGTCAGCCATGTTGGTGGCGAAAAGCGCCAATCCACAAGTGGAGGGCAATTGGTCGGCGGTGTGGGGAAATACGGCTATCGATCAGAAATTGTCAGACATCGCACAATCCGGCCCGGTGGTTTTGACGCCAGATTTAACCAAGTTAAAAGTGGTGGGGGTAACCAAAGACGCGGCCCAAAGCTACGCACCAGTGACCATTACTGTGTCCTACGCAGGACAAGACGGCAAGCCAAAACCTTTCCTGTTGATTCATAACTGGTTGAAAGTTAATAAAGAATGGAAGATTGCGTCAGAGATTATTCTTCCTGTACCGCCAACGCCGGTGGTGAAGAGCTAAAGCTAAAAATAGAGTGTTGCGACAGATTGCGGTCATAAGGCCGCAATCTAAATCGTTATCCATCGATGGTGTTTCCGGTAGCTGAAGAAATTGGCTGAAGAATCATAAAGCTAAGCCATTGAAAACAACAGGGGATGAGGTAAGCCAGTAAGGCTGGTTCGTTATGACATCTAATTTAACATAATATACATTATGCGTACCTAGGTAAGGATACGTGGAATCTGGGATTTTGGCGCTGTCATTGTGTTGCTCGCGGATCTACGGTTTTACCCCATTTCCTCTGCTTTTCTCGCTTTCACTCCTTCATCGGTGTCCCTTGATGAAATCTAATCTGCCAGCCATGCGGCTCAGACCTCTGCCAGATTGAACTGCGCAATGTGCGCCGCACTTTCACATTGTCTTGCCTCAACTCGAAACTTTGATAAATCAGAATCACTTGGTCTTCGCTGATTTTGCTCAGCGCAAAGTTTTCTGCTTCTATCTTCACTTGCTCAGTTTCACCCAGTAATGCGTCGACAACCTCGCTTCTGTTATACAGCTGCCCCGAACGACCAATCTCTGCAAACTCGCCATGCAGCAAATGCTCGAGGATTTGCTGGTCGCGGCGTAAAGCTGGCTGATGCAAACAGGTTTCAAGTTCAACAATGTGCTGCACTAATTCTGCGTGGTTTGTCATGCATTCTCCCTGCTGGTAAAAATCTGGCCTACTCGCTGGCGTTATCTGGCAGCATCACTTTGCGTAATGCGCCTGGCGTTAACCCAAAGCGTTCTTTGAATCTGGCAATAAATCGCGATGTCGATGAATAACCTGCCAGACAGGCAATTTGCTTGATGGGCATCTGATTACCCTGAACATGCTCCATGGCCAGCGAAAGATAAACATCGTCTTTTAATTGGCGAAAATGAGTCCCTTCACTTTTCAATCGGCGCAATAATGTCGATTCGCTGACAAACAGCGCTTTGGCAATGTCGGCTAACATCGGCTCTGTTTCCGGACTGCGGCTGATTCTGTCGATGACCCGCTGCGAGAACGTTTTTTCATTCTGGCACACAGTAATGCGGTAACCGGCAATCGCTAGTCGTAAAAGAAAACCCTCAAAGTGATGTTTTATCATCTGTGGATGCTCTCTCTTAGTTAGCGCCCTAACTGTTTTCTGCCAGGCTTCGTGCAAATCTAAACCGGCTGGCAATTGCGTCGTGGTGGTAATGTCCTGCGCCGTCTTTAAAAGATCAGCATATCGGCTGTTAAAATCACGCAGTAAATGAGCAGGAAACGCCACAATTTCTGATGCAAAACCGCCATCTTCCGTGATGTGCTGCATCAAAATGGACTCATGCGGTGCGACAAATATCAGGTTTCCGGCTCCAGAAACGCATTTATTATGAGTGAGTTGCATGATTTTCGTGCCCCGCAGCACGTGGCAAAAGACGGGGCGCAAAAAAGTCATGTTTTTGAGAGCGTGGCCCTGACTGGCCTGATAATGAATGATTTCAATGCTTTCATTATCAGGTGTGGCTGTCTTATTTTTTTCCATAAACGGGTTTGAGTTCCGCCTTTGCGATCATATGTGCCTTCAGCTGATAACCTACCAGCGCCCCGCTACTTTCCTCGGTGATTGGCAATTTATCGGTATCCAGTGCCCAAACGGTAAAGATATAAGGATGAGATTTAAAGCCCGGTGGCGGACAAGCCCCGCCGAATCCAGCATAACCATAATCATTTCTGCCCTGAACTGCGCCAGCGGGTACATTTTTACCATTGGCGTTGCCCGCGTCTATTTCTAAATTATGGACGGAAGCTGGGATATTCACCATGGTCCAATGCCACCATCCGCTGATTGACGGCGCGGACGGATCATAAATAGTGATAGCAAAACTTTTAGTGCCTGCTGGCTCGCCGCTCCAGTGTAAATCAGGCGAAGTGTTGCCGCCGTTACAGCCAAACCTGTTGAAAACCTGCAGTGAATCCAATGGCTTATTGTTCTTGATAGTCTGGCTGGAAAGCTTAAAGTCTGCGGCATGCGCCGACACATTGACTAAAGCAGCTACGGCCAGCAGTGCCAGATTAATTCGTAAAGTCATAGAAAATCCCCTTAACTCGGTGGAAAGGAGTTAAGGATAAGTCGGCGGTTTCCCGGCAGATGCCCCGAAACCGTCAGCTGATGGGCTGTTTGCTGTCAGCCCCTTCAATGAGAAGAAATAAACTCCGTGGCCTGATGTTCTGGCGGTACGGCGAAGTTTTCTTTCATACGTTTTACTTCCTCGACCGGCGTGCGGCCAAATAAGCGTTTGAATTCACGGCTAAATTGCGACGCACTCTCATAGCCCACTTGCAGCGATGCCGTCAGCGCCGTGATCTCCTTTCTGACCATCAACAGTCTGGCCTGATGCAGCCGCAAAGACTTCAGATATTGCATCGGCGAAGTCTCGGTGATCAGCTTGAAATGGCTGTGAAAAGTCGCCGGGCTCATGTTGGCCATTTGAGCTAACTGGTTGATATCTAGGTTTTTGTTATACGCGCTATGGATGTGACGAATCACGTTATAGATACGGCCAAACTGGCCTTGCAGCTGTAACGCGGTGCGGATCCCGGCACCCTGCTCGCTGGTTAATACGCGGTAGTAGATCTCGCGAACCAGCGCCGGGCCTAGGATGGCGGCATCCTGTGGCTCACTCATTACCTGAAGAAAACGCAACACCGAGTGCTGCATGGCCTCGCCCATGGGTGTCGACACCATGCTTTGCGGCTTTGGCGACTCTTGCGCAGAGTTTTGGTCAATCTTCATGATCAGTTCAGCGGCGACAGAAAAGTCGAGATGCATATAAATAGCTAACAGCGGCTGTTCTGCGCTGGCGTCGGTTTCCATAGTAAAAGGCACCGGCAGCGCCACGGCGAGGAAATGCTGTGCGTCATAAATGTACACCCGGTCACCAAAATAGCCGCGTTTTGTCCCCTGACAGACAATCACAATGCCCGGGTCATAGAGTACCGGCATGCGTTTTAAGGGCCGGTTTGAGCGTAAAAAGCGCACATCGGGCACCCGCGACAGGTTATAGCCTTCGACCGGCGCCAGTGTTTCCAGCAGTTTGACCATCTCCTGCTGTACTGCCCCAACCTGCCCTACGTTTTCGCTGTTCATGCCAATCATCCCATAGATACCCCTGATGCAGTGTAGCAAGTTGTGATGGTGATAAAAACAATACTCATAGTTTTAGGCAATGAAGTCCGAGTTTCAGGTCTCTGGCGAATGACACATCGGCGCTATTCTGAGCGCCGTGAAAAGCCGCGTTGGCTTTATCAATGCTTTTGGAGAAATAACCATGTCTGATACTAAAAACATTTTGATTACCGGTGTAAGCAGCGGCTTTGGCCGCGCTCTGGCGCAGCAGGCGCTGACTGACGGCCATCGCGTGATTGGCACCGTGCGCAACGCAAAGGCCGCCGAAGAATTTACCGCGCTGCACCCGACTCACGCCATCGCGCGCATTTTAGATGTCACCGACTTTGCCTATATCGACGAAACCATTGTTGAAATTGAAGAAAACGTCGGGCCGATTGATGTGCTGGTGAATAACGCGGGCTACGGCCACGAAGGCGTATTCGAAGAATCGCCGTTAGAAGAGATGCGTCGCCAGTTTGACGTCAACGTGTTCGGCGCGGTGGCCGTCACCAAGGCCGTGGTACCCTTTATGCGCCAACGCCGCCGTGGCCATATTCTGAATATCACCTCCATGGGCGGCTTTATCACCATGCCGGGGATCGCCTACTACTGCGGCAGCAAGTTTGCTTTAGAAGGAATTTCTGAAGTGTTGAGCAAAGAGTTGGCCCCTTTCAACATCTTCGTTACCGCCGTCGAGCCAGGCTCGTTCCGCACTGACTGGGCCGGTCGCTCAATGGTTCGCAGCCCGCGCTCGCTCACTGATTACGACGCCCTGTTTGACCCAATTCGTCAGGCGCGTGAAGCCAAAAGTGGCAAGCAGCTTGGTGATCCGCAGAAGGCCGCTCGCGCCATGTTGACGCTGATTGCCAGTGAAAATCCACCAGCCCACCTGCTGTTAGGCAGCGATGCCCTGCAACTGGTTCGACAAAAGCTGGCGAGCTGGAGTGAGGAAATTGACCAATGGGAAAGCCTGACGCGCTCCACCGATAGCCAATAGCCGAGCTTAATTATCGCCAGCCGTTTACATTCTCCCCGTGCTTCTTACAATGGGTTTAAAACGGCTGGCGACGCCTGCGTGCGATGCTTCGCCAATCAGATGATCAGGCAATAATTCCCGGCCACACAACAGGAACAGCAATGAAAAACATCACTTTCTTCTCGCGCTTTGAAACCGATATTTTGGCCGAACGCAAAACCATTACCCTGCGCGAAGCCAGCGACGCCCAATTCTCAGCGGGTGACAAAGTCCGGGTTTCGCGCTACGAAGATGAGGTGTTTTTCTGCAATATTGAAGTGATTGCGGTGACACCGGTGCTGTTTTCAGAATTGAATCAGCGTCACGCCGATCAGGAGAACATGACCTTAGCGCAGCTCAGGGAGGTGATTTCAGAGATTTACCCCGGCCTGAATGAGCTATTTATGATTGAGTTCCGCCTGCTGAAATAAAGCCTATTTGCCTGCGGCAGGACTCTCCTGCCGCACCATCTCAATAAATTTATCCCGCACGCCATCCTCTATTCTTGGGTCCCAGGCAATTCCCGTCTGCCAGCGCAACGCGCGCCCTTTCAGTTGCACGATATTCAGATCCGACGGCGCAATATGCACAATGCTCTGCGGCAGCAAAGCCACGCCCAGCCCGGCGAGCACCATAGCCAAAAGCGTATGAATATCAGCAGCATATTGTTCACTCCTGGCCTGATAGTGTTGCTCATGCATAAACAGGTCAATCTGCCCATTCAGCCCCTGCCCGCGCCCGGACTGCAACCGCAGCAGCGGATGTTTTGCCAGCCACTGCTCTACCGTCAGGGAATGGCTTTCTGGGGTGATCAGCACCAGGCGGTCCTCAAACAGCGGCAAATACTCCAGCGGGCTGGGTGGCGGAACGCGCACGAAACCAATCTGCAATTCGCCTTGCTGCAACATCTGCATTTGCTGGCTTGAAGGCAGGTCCTGCAAAGTGATGTTGATTGCCGGAAAAAGCTTACCAAACCGCGCCACGCTCTGCGGCGCATAGACAAAGCTCGATAACCCAAACCCAATGGCGATTTTGCCCTCAAGGCCCTGTGCCACCAGCCCGGCGTGCTGCATAAACAGGGCCGATTGCTTTAAGACTTTCCGCGCTTCGGGCAGCAGCTGTGCGCCGCCGGGCGTCAGCTGTGTCCCTTGCCTGCCGCGACTAAACAGCCGCAGATTGATCGCCGATTCGAGCAGATTGATCTGCTTGGTCAGTGCGGGTTGGGTCATTGAAAGTGCCGACGCCGCCTCAGCATAATTCCCCTTCTCGGCCAGCGTCACAAAGGCTTTCAGCAGCTTAATGTTCATGGTTTTGCATTCCATTTGGTAATCAATATTGGAAAATACTTCATTATAAAGTTATCAGCGAAGTTGCTGTAATACCAGCTAGTGACCTCAAGCGAACTGGAGAACAACATGACCGAAAGCAAACTGATTAAAAGCGCCGTGGTGCAGTTTCAGCATCAGGCAGGTGACAAAAAATACAATTTGATGGTGATTGAGAAGTATATTGAGCAGGCCGCGCTACAGGGGATTCAGATCCTCGCCTTCCCGGAGATGTGCATTACCGGCTATTGGCACGTGCCGAAACTCAGCGCGGATGAAGTGAAAGATCTGGCCGAACCCCTGTCCGACAGCCCTTCTCTGTCGCTGATCCGCTCACTGGCGATGCGCCATAATATGCTCATTGGTGTTGGGCTGATTGAGCAGGCCGACGACGGGCGACTCTACAATGCTTATGTGGCCTGTATGCCGGACGGCAGCTTTCACACTCATCGTAAACTCCACGCCTTCGAGCATCAGGCCATCAGCAGCGGCGACGCCTATACCGTGTTTGATACCCCTTGGGGCGTGAAGGTCGGCATTCTGATCTGCTGGGATAACAACTTGGTGGAAAACGTCCGGGCGACCACTCTACTGGGCGCTGATATCCTGCTTGCGCCCCATCAGACCGGAGGGACGAACTCCCGTAGCCCGCACGGCATGAAGCCTATTCCGCTGGAGTTATGGCATCAGCGGCATGAGAAGAAGGAAGAAATTACCGCCGCCTTCCGTGGCCCGAATGGCCGTGAATGGCTAATGCGCTGGTTGCCGTCACGGGCGCACGACAATGGATTGTTTATTCTGTTTAGCAATGGCGTGGGCGCGGACGACGACGAAGTGCGAACCGGCAATGCGATGATCCTCGACCCTTATGGCCGGGTTATCAATGAAACCTGGGCTGCAGCAGATAGGATGGTCACCGCCGAACTGGACCTGACGCTTATCCCTCTGAGCACCGGGCGGCGCTGGATTTACGGCCGTCGGCCAGCATTGTATACAATCCTCGCCGAGCCACAGGGCTATGAACGCGACGCCATCACCGCGCGTTTCAGTGAAGAAGAGACCGCCGTGTCGGGCAGCAATAACAAGCAGGATTAATCTTTAACCCCGCGCCACGGATTAATGGCGCGGGCAAGCACTTAGTTAACTCACGCTTTCCAACGTGAAGCGCGGATAACTTGGCAGAAATTACCTTTCACAAAGTCCGGTTCTTTATCGGCAATCACGTCGGCTTTAACGTTACCGAAAGTGGTATCCGGCTTGTGTTTAATCCCGTCGTAAAATGCCTGAATAATATCTTCTTTAAATTGCGCGGTGCGTGGGAAAGCGGCCACCACTTCTTCGCGGATTTTATCTTCGTAGCCGCCGTAGTTAATGCCCAGCACGTCCATCTCTACCCCGGCGGTGACCAGCGCAATGACGGGGTCCATAAACTCCGGAATGCCCGGCGTGGTGTGCAGTGCGATGGCGGTCCACACCTTGTCGATATCCTGTGCCGAAACGCCATACTGCTTCATAAAATCACGCGCGGTATTGGCGCCATCCACTTCGAAGCGTTTGTCGCAGCTACAGTGCTCGTGGGTCAGGCCCATGTCGTGGAACATACAACCTATGTACAGCAGCTCTTGGTCGACAGCCAGATTGCGCTGTTGCCCGGCCAGCGCTGCCCAGTAGTAAACCCGGCTTGAGTGGTTAAACAGCAGCGAAGACTCAGTGTCGCGCACCAGTTCTGTCGCCTCGCGGGCCATTTTGCTGTCGGGAATGCGAATACCGTTAATGTTCAGACTCATGATTGTTCCTCGTTGGTCGCTAGTGATGCAGTGAGTTGCATGAGCAGAGAATAAGGGGGATGATAAATGTCTTCAAACGTCGTTACACGACTAAATAAGACATTGCGTTGTTACGCGACAGGAAAACAGAGGAAAGTGCTCAGATGGTAAAACAGGTGATAATTTTGGCGGTGCCCGGCGTGCAGTTGCTCGACGTCTCGGGGCCTCTCGACGTGTTTGCCGAAGCCAATGCCCAACTGGGCCGCGAACTGTATAAGCTTCGCGTAATGGCGTTGGATGACCAGCCGATCGTCTCCTCTTCCGGCGCGCGGCTGTTGCCGGACTTAAAGCTTTCTGATGAGCTAACCCAGCCTATCGACACCTTTTTACTGGCCGGAGCGCCGGTGCTCGACACCTTTGTCTCCGATGACTCGGTGCTTGCTTCCATTCGCCGTTTAGCTCTGCAAAGCTGCCGCTATGGCTCAGTGTGCAGCGGCGCGCTGCTGTTAGCTGCCAGCGGTTTGCTGGATAACCGGCGCATCACCACTCACTGGGCGGTAGCTGACCAGCTGGCGCGTGACTACCCGCTAGTGCAGGTTGATGCCGATGCCATCTTCCTCTGTGACGGCCCGCTGCGCACGGCGGCGGGCGTGACTTCTGGCTTAGACTTGGCGTTGAATATGGTTGAGGAAGACGTTGGCCGGGAGATTGCCATGCAGGTGGCTGCCCAACTGGTGATGTTCTTCAAGCGCCCCGGCGGCCAGCTGCAGTTTAGCCGCCACGGTAAAGCCTCGGTCAGCGGCCGTTCTGCGTTACAGGATGTGCAGCGCTGGGTGCTGAGCTCTCTGGCATCGCCGCACAATGTGCAAACCATGGCGCAGCATATGGGGGTTAGCGTCAGGCACCTGACTCGGCTGTTTAATCAGGAAATTGGCCAGACTCCGGCGGAATGGCTGGAGCAGCAGCGTATTTCTCAAGCCAGAACGCTGTTGGAAAACGGCGAGCTGGCAGTTAAGCAAATCGCCGATGAGTGCGGGTTTTCTAGCGTGGATATCCTGCGGCGGGCGTTTCTGCGTCAGCTAAAAGTGACACCGTCACAGTATAAGAAGTTCTATGCCAATGGCGAGGTGAAAGCTTAACTTCCTCTCCCGATAAAGGAGAGGAAGTGATTGAAGCCGTTACTTAAAGTCGGCGTAAGGCACCAGCGGGCGCGGTGGCATATCCAGATCGCCCTGCCAGCCCGCCAGCGAGTAGCGGACATAGAGCAGATAGTGGCTCGGGGTGTAATCTTTGGCCTGCTGAATATCAATCGCCGCGCCAACCGTCCAGTGCGAACTGACGCGCCTTTCAATCAGCGCCTGCGCCGTATAACCAAATCCTGAGCTGCTGCTGCCCTGTTCTATCGCGTCTTTATCCTCGAAATTACTCGGAAGCAGCCCCGGCAGCGGATAGCGTTTTTGGTCTTTGGTGGAGGAGCGCGACCAAGAGACCGACCCGCCCACTTCCCATGACCAGTTATCCGTCCGCTGGCGATAGTTCACCGGCACCGCCAGCGAGAAATATTGCTGCGGACTGTAGTAACCGCCCTGACCCAGCGTATAGCCGCTGAGGTCTTTCTGGTAGTGCCACAGCATGGAGTTCAGCCCCAGGGTGGCGCGGCGATTATCCTCATTGATGACTTTATAGTAGTAGCCACCCATCAGACGTTCGCGGCTGTTGTCGGCGACGTTTTTGCCGGTCAGCTGATGAGCACTGATGTCACCCCACAGCCCGTGGGCTTTGCCCTGATCGTAACTGACGCCGAGACTAACGCCGGTGGCGCGCACGCCGCCCCATGTGGTGCCGGTATGCGGATCTTTCGCTCCGGCGTAGGAGAGCATCGAGCTGGAGATTGGCCGACGCGACGCCATCGCCGTCCAGCCAATATCCTGCCAGTCACTGCTGTAGGCTAGCCCGCCGACCCAATCCACCACCGGGAAGCCGAGTGGCGTGGTGCCGAGATCACCTTCCCACGTCTGGTCTTTATAGCCAGTGCCAAAACTGACACCGCTGGCTCGCTGACCATAATCGCTGTCGCATTTTGAATTGCTGCTACAGGTGCCAAATAAGGTGCTGTACCCGTCGTACTGGTTGTCATCGTTGGTGACATTCTCAAAAGAGCCGTTATCCATGCGCACAATGTCGGAACGCAGGAAGGCGCGCCCCTGATACCAAGGCATATCGGCCTGTAGCATGGTGGTGCTGGCTTTAAGGTCTGACTTGCCCGGCGTGCCGCTGTTGGTGGACATATCCTGATCGAGGGTGAAATTGACATCCTGCTGGCGGTAAAGGTCATGGGCATCGGCGCGAATACTGCGATTGAGCCAATCATCACCAGCCTGATTGCGCGTCAGCCGGGTGTAACTGTCATTGTCGGCAGGCAACTGCGGGGTCATGCCGCTGGCGAGCATCGCCTGCTGGTAGTCTTCACGCGCGGCGGCTGGCTGGCCCATCTGCTGCTCAAGACGCGCCGAGTCGCGATAAATCAGCGCCTTGTCTTGGCCGACCGGCAAATCGCGGGCGGCGGTTTTGACGGGCTGAAGCAGGCGAGCGGCCTGTGCCGCCTCTCCCACATCATGCCAAGCCATCGCCACGCGGCGCTGCTGGTTGAGGCTTAAACTGCTCACCGGCAGCTGGCTGGCGGCCAGTTTCTGCCGCGCCTGCGGCTTCTCACCACGGGCAATCAGCTGGTCAATCTCATTCAAGGTCTTGTCGAGAGTGATGCGCTGCGCCAGTTCACGCATATTGCTGTCCCAGCGCACCTGCGGCAGAGAATTCAGGTGCTGCACGGCGGCGGCATCGCGGTCTGTACCGGATAGATATAGCGCGTAGGCATAGACCTGCTGCGGGTCATCCGGGTGTTTGGCGACCAGAGGCTTAAAGGCGGCGTCCGCCTCGGCGTTGCGCCCTGTCTCACGCAGCGCATTGGCGTAGTGATAAGTGGCCCAAACGTTATCCGGATCCAGTTTGAGCAACTGCTGATAGCTCTGCGCCGCCGCGGCCCACTGCTGCTGGCTGGCTTGGCGCTCGGCCTGTTCAGCCAGCTGGCTATTCTCAATGCCGCGCTGCATATCCTCGAGCTTGGCACGTTGCGCCGCGGGGAGCGCCTTGATGTAGGTCAGCGCCTTTTGCGGCGACTGGCGCTGGTAGATATTCGCCAGCCCGCGCTGGGCGCTGCTGTTATTGCTCTCAACGCGCAGGGCGCTGAGGTACGCCTGCTCGGCCTGCGCATCGTCGTGGCGCGCCACGGCGATATCTCCCAGACCAATCCAAGCCCAAGGGTCACGGCTGTTTATCTGCCTTGCCCGCTGATAATGCTGGCTAGCCAGATTGAGGTTCTGAGCCTTCAACGCCTTATCGCCCTGCTCGATTTCCAGCCAGTAGCGGTCGGCTTTAATCAGGCTGTCCCATTTATTGCCATAAGCTGCGTTTACATCGGCTTTTTTGGCCTGCTGGTAGAAAGACAGCGCCTGCTGGCGGTTACCGGCACGGGAATAGGCCTGGCCCAACGCGCCCAGCACGTCGGCGTCGTTGGGCGTCTGTTGAAGGGCTTTTTTCAGCGGCGCGATGGCGCTGGTCGAGGCCCCGCTTGCCACTTTTTGCAGCCCGCTGACCCGCGCCTGATAGCGAGGGTCGGCCAATAAGGCTTGTTGGCGCTGTAGCTCCTGCTGGGCCTCAATCGCCGAATCGCCGCTGGTGAACACTTCACCAAAATGCCGCAATGCGTCCACGGACTGATTGCTCACCGGCTGTGATTTGATCTCACTTAACCACAGGTCAGCCGCCTGTTCACGGCCTTCATCAACATAAGAAAGCTCGGTCACCAGCGCAATGGCGCGGGCGTTTTGCTTCTCGGCAAAGGCCATTTTCGCCAACTGCAAACGCACTTTTACGTCACCGGGGAAGTGCTGATTGAGCGCCTGCAATTGGCGCTCGGCTACTGCGGACTGCCCCGGCATGCGCGCCACCAGTTGCCAATACTCCAGCGCCAGTTCACGTGGCGGCAGTTGGCCTTCGAAAGCCTGATCGTACAGCGCCTTAGCCTCTTGCAGATGGCCAGTAATGCCCAACAGGCGTGCCTGTTGCAACTGCTTCTGCTTGTCCGTCGAGGTCAATTCCAGACTCAGTTTCGCCTGACGATAAAGCGCCGAATCTGGCGCAACTTGCTGTATTTTATCCAACTGCTGCTGGGCCAGCGCCCGGTTACCTTCGCGCAGCGCAAGGCGCATGCGGGCCGACAAGACCTGCGGATTTTGCGGCGCCATCAGCTCCAGTCGATACAAAGACTGGCGCACCAAATCATCGCGATGGCTGGCTTCGCCAATCCGCACCTGCTCCAGCAGCCACTCTTCAGGGGCCACTTGGTCGGCGGCAAACAGCGCCGAAGGAGTCAAGCAGAGCTCCAGTGCCAGCGCTAAGGCGCTCAGTGACAAAGGGGCTCTTAAAGAAATCTGCCTCACGGGATTAGTCCTGATCGTCGGAAGATAAACGGCGACGGCTCAGCGCGCGTAGCCCATTCCACAGCAGGATGGCGATTAACACCACTGCCACCACTGCCATAAAGGCCAGCAGCACCGGATGCGTAGCTAACTGATTCCACACGCGTTCCCACCAAGGCAGGTGGCCGACATAGTACACATCGCCGACTTTCAGGCTGTTAACCCCAGAATCGCGGAAAATCGCCACCGAGCCATACACCAGCGCCTTCTGCTTGCTGTCTTGCAGTGCGTGATTGAGCATCTCGAAGCCTTGCGGGCTGTCAGCCAGTAGCGCGACGATGCTGCGCTGGTCGTGGTAAGGCGATTGCAGGCCGACAATGGCGGAAATCGGCCCTTGGGCGCTAACCTGCACATCGGCATCCGGCGTCGCATCGCTGACGGGCGCGGTGTTCTCCGGCAAGGCAACTTGGCGGTTCGGCGTATTGACGGCGGCGCGGGTGGCGTCGAGCAGCAGGTTCGCTTTCTTATCATCACGCACGGATCCGTCGCGCAAATCATCCGGCATCGCGCCAATCATCAGGATATCTGCATCGGCATTTTTGGCCTGCGACCAGTCATTGCTGACCGAGACGCCGGTCGCCGGGTAGCCGGTCAGTGAGCCAATATTGCCCAACTGGTCCAGCATGGTGGTGAGCTGCACCGGCTGCGGCTGAGCTTTCACCAGCACCAGCGTTTGTGACAGGTCTGCCAGACGGCTGAATGGGAATCCGGCGTTGGTAAAGGAGCGCAGGTCAGGCATCGCCATAAAGTGGCGATAGCCGGAAAAGTCGATGGTGGAGCTGTCATCAATCACCACGCGGTTTTGTACCGTGGTGTAAGTCTCACAGCGCCCTTCGGCGGTGCCCGCCAGCAGCGAGCTGTAGTCGAAATCAAAACGCAGCTGGTTCACGGCACCCAGCTTCAACGCTGGGATCATCAGGTCTTTGTGGTCATCCAGCAGCCCTTGCAGCATGGTCAGGCTCAGCAGTTGCGAACCCTGCTCGCTGCCCGGCACCAGTGCGAAATCTTGCAGGAACTGATTGTTCAGGCTGATGCTCAGACGAGAAGTATTTTTCACCTGCGGCGAGGTGTAACGGTACTTCAGTCGCATATCAATGCCGTGGCTGTTAATCAGGAACAGGTCCGGCGGCAGGTTCATATTCAGGGTGATTGGGTTTGGCTCAATTCCGTTACCCTGTAACTGTTCGGCGTACTGCTTTAGCTCGCCAAAGTTCATTGGGCGGTCGGTGCGCACCCAATTTGGCGCGTCGTAAGGCTGGCGAGGATTGAGCTGTTCGACATTATCCACGCTGACATTCGAACCACGGAACAGCAGGTTACCCTGCGCGATGCCCTTGGCGGCGGTCACTAAGTCTTTATCGTCACGGCCTAACACCAGCAGCATTTTGACATAAGGATTGTTCGGCTGGCTGACCATCTGCACGCTCGGCCCTTTCACCGGCGGCAGGTCGCGCAGGAAGTCCGGGCGATGGTCATTGGTGGCGAACACCACGGCGTGACTGTCCGGCAATTGGTTATAGAGCACCGGGAAGGTCTGACCGCGCCACTGGGCTTTGACCCCAAACCACGAGGCCAGAATCGCCGCGGCCTGCTGCTCACCGGCGTCCGGCGCGGCGGAGAACACCATCGGCAGCGTCAGCGGACGGCTATCGCGAGCGTCAAAGAACGGCACCGGGAAATGCGCTAAATCGTTACTCAGCGGCAGCTTTTGCACGGTCAGCGATAGCGAACTGCCCTTGCCCACTTCCAGCCACAGCGTGCTGTTGGCCGGGTTTTCACAGACATTCTGATAGTGGCCGACAAACTCCAGTCGGATTCGGTTGAAGTCGGTAATGTAGCGCGGGTCGATGGCCATTTTCAGCTGATTCGGCTTGCCGAGCTGGTCTTTCTCGATGGTTTGCACGCCCATCAGTTGGTCATTGAGAAACACCTTCAGGTGCGACTGCACCGGGATCAACGACGGCGACGGCGTGTATTGCAGATTTAAGGTGGACTGGGTCACCACTTCGTCACTGCGCACCCCAAACTCAATCACGCCCGAAGGCTTGAAGCCGCGCAGGGTCATGGCCCCCGGCTCCGGCACGATAGCCTGAAACGGCAGGTTTACCTCACGGACCGGCGCACCGGGGATGATCATCGGCACGGCCGCCGGAGCAACCAGCGGGATGGCGGTGGCCTGCGGCGGGTTCAACGGCGCGGTTTCGGCATGCAGCGCCGGAGTTGTCATACCCCATGCGGCAGTCATCAAGGTGAGTAAAGGAAGTAGTTTCATTTTTTTGTCATCGTTAAGGTTGAATCATCAGGCTGCGCGGAGAGCGACGGATTGCGCGGCAGGAAAGAGATAGCCCAGCGGCCAAAGGTGTTGCCGCGAGCGACCAGCGGGCGGAAGCGATAAGGGGCAATATCCAGCATGCGCAGATAGCCGCGAATGCCCAGCCCCAGCACTTCTCGCAGGCTTTCCAGCGGCTTGTCTTCTGGGAAGCTGTCACCACGAACCACCCAGCTGTCGGCGCGGGCAAAAGTACATTGGATATAATCGACGTGCTGCGCGGTGGTCATCGGCAGCAGCTGCACGCCAATGTTTTCACCAAACACCCGGCTTACGCGGCACGGGAACGCATATTCTTGCTGGCCGCGCTGCAGCAGTAATGTGACATTGTCACTTTTATTGAAGTGCGCAGCGCTGGCGGTGGCGATCCCTGCGCCACTGTCCGAGAAGTCCTGCAAGGTGGCGACATAGATATGACCATCTTCGCGAGCCAGCGCGGCGGGCATGGAGACTTCCACGCGATGCGCCTGTCGGACCTGCTTGGCTTCAAAGGCCACGGCGATAGCGCCGCCGAGAATAATCATGTTGTAGGTCACCCACGCCAGGCTTATCAGCACGGTATAAAACTCGTCGGACTGAGTGTGGAAAAGACGCCAGATGCCCACGCCAAAGCCCAGCAGATTGAGCAGCATCAGGAACTGATAAGGCCGGGTAATTTTCCAGTCGACGTAGGACTTGTCGTGCATCCCCCCTTTCGCCGTGACGTTAAAGCTCCCGGCGTGCGGGTTAAACAGCGCCACCGTGGTTGGCCGGGCGATATACCACGCCAGCACGGTTTCATAAATTTCACTCCAGAAGGAGTGGCGATATTTCCCCTGCACCCGCGAGGTCGCCAGACTGGCGTGAACCATATGCGGCAGCACGTAGAGCGCGATAGCCAGCGCCGGAGCATAGATGATGTAGGCATTGAGTAGCAGGAAGGCCAAAGGCGCAGTCAGGAAGATAAGCCGCGGAATACCCGCCAAGAAGTGCAACATGGCATTGGCGTAGCACAGGCGCTGCGCCAGCTTCAGCCCTTTGCCCCACAGCGGGTTGTCGAGCCTGAATATCTGCACCATGCCGCGCGCCCAGCGAATACGCTGGTTAACGTGGGCTGACAGGCTTTCCGTCGCCAGACCGGCGGCCTGTGGAATGCGAATATAAGCCGAGGTGTGGCCGTGGCGGTGCATGCGCAGTGAGGTGTGGGCATCTTCGGTGACGGTTTCTACCGCAATACCACCGATTTCATCCAGCACGCTGCGGCGGAGCACGGCGCAAGAGCCGCAGAAGAAGCTGGCATCCCACAGGTCGTTGCCGTCCTGCACTAAGCCATAAAACAGCTCGCCCTCGTTTGGCGTGCGGCGCACCCGGCCCAGATTGCGTTCGAACGGATCCGGCGAGAAGAAGTGATGCGGGGTCTGCAACATGCCGAGCTTGCTGTCTTTGAAGAACCAGCCGACGGTGAGCTGCAAGAAGGAGCGCGTTGGCACGTGGTCGCAGTCGAAAATCGCCACCAACTCCCCTTTACACTGTTTCAAGGCATTATTGATGTTGCCCGCCTTGGCGTGTTCGTGGGTTGGGCGCGCAATGTACTGCACCCCAATTTCCTTGGCGAAGTCAGCAAACTCAGGGCGATTGCCGTCATCGAGCAGCCAAATGGTCAGCTTCTCTTTCGGCCAATCCAGCCCCAGCGCGGCGTACATCGCCGGTTTCACCACGCTAAGGGGTTCGTTATAGGTCGGGATCAGCAGGTCAACCTGTGGCCAAACGGCGATGTCAGCAGGCATCGGCACCGGCTTACGGTTCAGCGGCCAAATGGTCTGGAAGTAGCCGAGCACCAGCACCACCCATGAGTAGGTTTCCGCCGCCAACAGCAGCAGGCCGCAAATCAGGCTCACCGGGTCATCCCAGTTGAGGGTCGAGGTATAGCGCCACCACAGGTAGCGGCAGGAGATGGTCAGCGAGAGGACAATCAGCATCAGCGTCGGGAAGCGCCCGGGAATGCGGCGCACCAGCATGGCGAGGCTCCACAGCAGCACCACAAACACGAACTGCGCCAGATAGCCAAAGGGCTGCGAGATGCAGAACATCACCAGCACGGCGGCGACCACTGAACCCAAGACAATCAGCATGCGCCTTGCCAGCTTGCTCAGGCCGCGCATGGGATTCATCACTTTGTCTGACAAGGGGCTGTGAGTGATGCGCGCGGGCACCGCGCCGAGCCAGTTATGCACTTTAGCGCGTAGACGCTGCGGCCAGTCGCTGACTTTCACTCGCCCGCGCAGGCCGCCAGCGGGGATAAACAGCAGCAGCCAGCAGGTTTGAAGCAGGTAGCGGATTGGGTCTGCTGGGCGCGGGCGTTGGGCTGAAATATGCGGGAACCACTGGGCGCGGCGTTGGCGCACGCGCTGCCACGCCGGAGACTCAAAGCGTAGCAACAGCCAACCCAGCGCCACGCAGGTCACCATCAGCAGGCTAGCGACGACTGACGCGCCCTGCTGGCGATAATGACGATAGCGCTGTTGTAAGGCGCTGGCGACCGGAGGCACCAGCAAGGCGCGAAGCAGACGACCCATCACTTCTGCCCCGCGCGCAGGTGGATTTGGCACCAGCTGGCGAGTGCGTGGATCTCTTGGCAGCTTTTACTTTGTGGCGCCATCTCGCCTACCGGGCGCTTAGCCGCCAAGGATTCCGCCATGGCTTCGTCGCGATGCAAAATCACCGGCAGCAGGCGCGGCAGGCTCTGTTGCCACAGCAGCAGAATGTCTTGCTGCAACTGACTGCCGGGCATGAACTGATTCACCAAATAGTGGCTTTCAGTAGGCACAGCCTGTTGATGCAGGCGAACGTGCGACTGGCTGTCGGCATGCAGCAAAGTAAAGGTGTGGTCGGCAATAGAAAGCGCCTGCGCCGCTAATGCAGGTTGGTCAACAGGCGTGTTGAGCAGCACCCAATTATAGACGCCGGTATTAGCGATTTTTGTCAGGTTATCTTGCCAGTCACAGTAAACTTGCGCCTGTTCAATGGCAGGCAGTTGGCCGAAAGGCAAAAAATCAAGCTGGGCGTTATAGCGCATCGCGCCCTGCTCCCAGCCCTCGCCCGCGCGCACCGCCGTGGCCCAGCCACGGGCTGAGTCATAAGGCATATTGAAGTGCAAACGTAAGAGATTGGCGGGCGAAAAGTCGATGGCTAACACCTTCTCACCGGACTGAGCCAGCGCCCAAGCCAGTGCAGCGGTCACTGAGGTGACGCCGCAACCACCACGGATCCCCTGAAGGGCAATAACAGGCATGAGTCTACCCTTGGTTTGGTGTTAATGGTTGGTCGGAGTTATTTTGCGCAGACTGGGATAATTCTGCCAGCAAAGGCCAGCGCGTTAATACCTGCGGAATTTTTTCTTTACGGGCTATATCGATATAATTTAATTCAGGTAAGGAAAAAAGGTGACTTAACACTAGAAAATCATCGTTTTCATTATCTTTTTCGCCGTTTACTGACAGGCTTTCAGGTCGCATCTCTTTTTCCACTCCGCTTCCCTCTCATTTCCAGAGATATAAAAATAACACCTGCGACTAAAATTAAGTCGTGGCGTTAGGATGTTCTTTACTGGATATGGTGGGTGGCAATGCCAGAAATATTCATACTAATAAATTTCGGTTATTATAATCATATTTCCAATTGTGTCCAAAGCATACTTTCAATTAAAATGACGCCACATCTTATGCCAGCAAGTCAGGCTGACTTATTCCGGCAAACTTATTTAGGCTATACAAATAATGGCTCTTTCCCTTTCTTTTGGCAGCAAGCAATTCTGGAATGAATTGGCTGAAATGCAGTCCTGCGGGCTTTACTGGGTCAATGCTGACAGCCAACACGCAGCTTACGAGCTGGCGGGCCAGGTGCTTGATGCACAAGAGATGAAAATAATAACGACGATTGTTTATCCTCAAGAAAATCTCATTACGGGTAACAAGCAACGCCCTCTTCCTGCCGAGCACGTTCTGACGTCACGGATTATTTCCGCAGCCCCTTCAGTCAAACAATTTGCGCTGTCGACGGATAAAAAAGCGTTTAAAACTTTGCCCCGCGACCTTAACCGCGCTGTGGCTAAAGGTAATAAACTGGTTGTTTTATTGTTTCCCAACAGCGCTTGGCAGGGGTTTAGCCAGCAAGAGTTTGCCCATTGGTTGCATAAAATCAATGCTCTGGCGAAATCAAAGCAGAGTGCCGTACTTATTATCTGCCATGGCAAATCCGAGCAGAACCTTAAATTAAAGCTCAATACTTACCATCGGGAATTATATGGTCTTTGCCATTTGCGCAGTGACATTGAACCTGCACAGTGGGTTATTTCTTGGTGGCATAATCCATTGACCGCTGAGGCTAATACCACCTATGCCCTGCAAAAGCGCGCGCTCGGCTGGTCGGTAATGCCTAAAGCGACGGCGGACAACGGCCCCGTGGCGCTCGGTGACGACCAGTGGGCCTTTTTGGCCGAGCGCGGCGTGCTGGAAGGCGCACCGCCGCTTTCAGGTAACTGGCAGCTATTTGATGACAACGCCGCACTGGCTGAAAGTGGCATGCGCGCCCGCTCGGCCACGCTGATTTTCGCCCTTAATAGCAATGAACAGGTGGAAACCCTTGCCAGGCAAATTCACCTGTTGCGCACCCAGCGCGGTAGCGGGCTGAAGATCGTGGTGCGCGAACTGGGCGCTGCTCTGCGCTATGCCGATCAGCGCTTATTGCAAGCCTGCGGGGCCAATTTGGTGGTGCCACAGGCGGCGCGCCTCTCCAGCTTCCTCACCCTGCTGGAGGATATCCAGCCTCTGAGCTTCACCCGTCAGGTGTCGGACGATATCGAGCAGTTGTTACAAGGCCGCCTGCCGACCCATCACAAAGGTTATTTGCCGCTGCCTGCCTTCTGCAAAGTGATGCAGTCCATCTGGAGCCACGCCGAGCAGCAGACCGACGCGCCGGGCGTGCTTATCTCCCTGCGCCCGGTGACCGGCATCAATCCGGCGCAGTCGATGTCGCTGTGTCATTTGCGCCGCGACGGCGATGTGTTGACCCTGACCGAGCGCCATCTGCTGCTATTCCTCTCCAATTGTCAGGCCAGCGATGTAGAGCAAGTGCTGCGTTCGCTGTTCAGCCTGCCGGTGGATGAAGTGTTCGCCAGCCGCACGGTTTGGCATCAAGCCAATGATATTCAGTCAGAAATCCGTCGTTTAGCCGCCAAGCCCGCCCTGCCGGACCCTGTTGCCGAGCCGCAGCAAATGACCGTGCCGCAGTCTGACGCCACCCACGCGCCTGAACCCACCCGCCCTCAGCCAATCGCTTTGGCACTGAGCGCGACGCCTTTGCATTCTAAGGATCAGCAATAACCATGAATATCAGCGACATCATCGAAATATTCATTCTGGCCGCGATTATTTTGATCCCCTGTGGAATGTACATTGGCCGCCGTTTGGCGCATTGGAAACTGAGCTTCGAGGCGCGCTTTTTGTCCCCTCGCTACCTTAAACGCATTACCGCCAAGGATGTCAGCCGCGCCCAGCAAGGGTTCGCGGCTTCTTCTGATCCTGCGCAGGACTCATCGAATACACCATCATGAATAACAACAAAACAATGGCAACGCGCCTTCCCCTGTGGCAATCATGGCGTGGACTTGGGGCGTGGAATTACTATTTCCTGCTGAAATTCATTCTGTTATGGCAGGGTTACCTCAATTTCGACGCGGTGGGCAACCTGATTTTTGCCGCCTGCCTGCTGTTCCCCCTGCCTTCTCTGCGCCTGCATCGCTGGCGTCACTGGCTGGCCCTGCCGTTTGGTTTAGGGCTGTTCTACCACGACACTTGGCTGCCGGGTTGGCGCACTATCATCAGTCAGGGCGGCGACGTCAGCGGATTTAGTCTCGACTACCTGCTCGAGTTGGCCGACCGCTTTATCAACTGGCAGTGGGTCGGCGTGGCCTTCGTGCTGCTGGTGGCTTATCTGTTTGTGGCGCAGTGGATCCGCATCACCACGCTGACCGTGGCGGTCCTGGTGTGGCTCAATGTCAGTCTGCTGGTACTGCCGGGCTGGTCTTCCCCAGCGGTGAAAGCTGTCGCGAATACTTCTGCGCCGGTCAGCCAGCCAGTCGCCCAGCCCCGTACCGGTGAATCCTTGCCGAATACCGTCAGCGGGCCGCCGACCAATGAAAATCTGAATGCCTATTTAGAGCAGTTCTATCAGCGCGAGCGCACTCGTCAGACGCAGTTCCCTGAAGCTCTGCCCGCCGACGCCCAGCCGTTCGATCTGTTGGTGATCAACATCTGTTCACTGGCGTGGTCAGATCTGGATGCCGCCAATCTGGCGAATTCTCCGCTCTGGTCGCGCTTCGACATGGTGTTCAGCAATTTCAACTCCGCTACCTCCTATAGCGGCCCGGCCTCAATTCGCCTGCTGCGCGCAAGCTGTGGCCAGACATCGCACCACGATTTGTATCAAACCTCAGGCCAGAAATGTTACCTGTTTGATGATCTCGCGCGCCTTGGCTTTGGATCCCAGTTGGCAATGGATCACACCGGTGAGTTTGGTAATTATATTAAAGACTTACGCAAAGACGCCGGGTTGCAGGCACCCCTGATGTCACAAGCCGGGCTGGGCCATAACCTGACCTCGTTCGACGGTTCGCCAATTTATAATGACGGCCAACTGTTCACCCGCTGGCTGGAAAATCAGCAGAAAGCGGGCAGTGAGCGCACCGCGACCTTCTTCAACCTTGTGCCACTGCACGACGGCAACCGTTTTGTCGGCACCAATAAACCTGCGGATTACCGCACCCGCGCCGAGACGTTATTCACCCAGTTGAATGCTTTTATGGATCAACTCGAGAAGTCTGGCCGCAAAGTGATGCTGGTGGTGGTGCCCGAGCACGGCGCAGCGTTAGCAGGAGATAAGATGCAGATCTCCGGCCTGCGAGACATCCCAAGCCCGAGCATCACGCACATCCCGGTCGGCGTGAAGTTCTTCGGTATGGAGTCTTCGCACCCCGCCACGCCGCTGAAAATCGATCAGCCAAGTAGCTATCTGGCCCTGTCCGAGCTGGTCTCCCGCGCCGTCGACGGGAAACTGTTCACCACCCCAACCGTCGACTGGCCAAGCCTCAGCGGCAACTTGCCAGAGACGCCAATGGTGTCAGAAAACGAGAACGCCGTGGTTATGGAGTACCAAGGGGACTTTTACATTCGGTTGAATGGGGGGAGTTGGGTTCCCTATCCGCGGTGATAAAGGGGCAGCCCTTTGAGCTGCTTTAAAGTCAAAACCTTGCGTTGCCGCCACACCGGCCTCAAGGTCAAAACCTTGCGTTGCCACGCAAACTGGCCCAAAGGGTTTTAAACGAAACCCTTTGGAATCCTGCGTTTTTTGATGCTGGTAGATCGAGGCTTCGCAGGGTTGGAATGGACATGTTCCAGCAGCCATTGTGTTCGTCGCAAAGTGCCGCCGCTTAGGCGGTTCCCTCAGTTCGGGCTTCGAGCCATAGGTCTCGAACCACTCCCTCGGCGTCACTTCTGAACGCGACCTACTGGCATTTACATCGTGCCGTTTCAGTGTGTTTGGGTTTACTCCCTCTCCTTTTTAAGGAGAGGGCTGGGGTGAGGTTTGCCAGATTGAGCGTAATTTTAAACCACTCCTCATCCCAGCCTTCTCCTCTGAGAGGAGAAGGAGCAAACCCACCAAGACTGAACTAACCCACTGAATTTTCTGCAATACCCCCTCCCAGCCTCCCCCTTATCAGGGGGAGGAGCAGAACAGCACCCAATGAAACGGCACGGTCGAAATGCCTCAAAACCGCAGTCAAAAATGGCGCTGAGCGAGAGGTTCGAGACCCAAGGCTCGAATCCCGTGGCGAAGGCACCGCCTAAGCGGCGACATTTTGCGGTGGATAACGGAAGTCCCTGAAACACGTCCGTCCAACGAGCGGAGCGCGCAGTAAAGAGCCGGGGAGTCTTGAGGGGCGCGGCGATAGGCGCCCCTTGAGGCCGGTGTGGCGGCAGCGCACGACCTTGACCTTAAAACGGTGTGGGTCGACGCCCACGATCTTGAATTTGAATTTAAAAGCGACTCCGACTGTTTCGCCCAACAGTCATAAATCCTTCATCAATCCCCTTTAAGCTCCAGCGATACATTAAATCCCAAAGAGGATAGTTCCCATGACCACTCCAGACCTTGCGGCTCTGGGATCGCGCCCGTGCGCGTCTTCCTTGCCCGCAATCGCTGTTCATCAGGTTTGTCACCAGTTTGGGGCAAATCGGGTACTCAATAACGTCAATCTCGAGGTGCCGAAAGGTACCATCATCGCCCTGCTCGGCCCTTCTGGCTGCGGGAAAAGTACGCTGCTGAAATTGTTAGCCGGGCTGCTGCATCCGTCGTCGGGTGAGATCCATTTTGGTGCCACTCGCGTGGCTGCGGGTCGCTTCAGTTTGCCACCGGAGAAACGCTCGCTGGGCATGGCGTTTCAGGATTATGCGCTCTGGCCGCACATGAACGTGTCGCAAAACGTCACCTTTCCTTTGCAGATGCGCGGTGTGCGCGGAGCGGAGCAAAAGCAGCGCGTGATGGCGACGCTCGAGCGCGTAGGCTTAGCGGATTTCGCCGAGCGCCGCCCTGCCGAGCTTTCGGGCGGGCAGCAGCAGCGCGTGGCCTTGGCACGGGCGATTGTCGCTGAGCCGCAAATCTTGCTGTTCGACGAACCCCTCTCCAACCTCGACCGCCACCTGCGCGAAACCCTGTGTGAGGAGATGGCGGTGCTCCTGCGCCAGCTCGGCACCACGGCGGTTTACGTCACCCATGACCCGCAAGAAGCCCAAGCCTTGGCGCACTGCGTGGCCCGCATGGAGCACGGCCAGATCGCGCGAATTGACCATATTGAACCTTCCCGTGTTGTTCCTTTTGCTCTTTAACCTCTGATGGATAACTGATGATGAAACGCACTCCTTTTATATCGAAAACAGGTTTAATTACTGCAATGACTCTTTCTCTCGCAATGGTGGGCAGCGCAAATGCCCTAACGCTCTACACCGCAGGCCCCGGTTCTCTGGCTAAAAAATTGGCCGCAGGTTATGAAAAGCAGACCGGCGTCAAAGTCGACGTATTTCAGGCCACCACCGGCAAAGTGATGGCGCGCCTTGATGCTGAACAAGCCAATCCGCGCGCGGATATTCTGATTTCCGCCTCGTGGGATACCGCCGAAGATCTGCAAAAACGCGACTGGCTGCTGCCTTATCAAAGCCCGAACGCGGCGCAGGTTCCGGCACAGTTCAAAACGCCTTATTACGTGGCTCAGGGGATTTCGGCGCTGGGGATTGTCTGGAACACCAAAAGCGGCACGCCGGAGCCAAAAGATTGGGCTGACCTCGCCAAGCCTGAATTTAAAGATAAAGTCACCACGCCAGACCCGGCACTCTCCGGGGCTTCGCTGGATTTGCTGATCGGGTTACAAAATGCCCAGCACGAGCAGGCGTGGAAGCTCTTTGACCAGCTCAAAGCCAACGGCATGGTGATTGCCGGCCCTAACGCACAGGCCCTGACGCCGGTGCTACAAGGGGCGAAAGCCGCGGTGTTCGGCGCGGTGGATTATGTTTCTTACAGCAGCGTGCAGGACGGTGAAGCAATAAAAGTGATTTTCCCGTCGACCGGCACGGTGATCGCGCCACGCCCGATGATGATCCTCAAGTCGAGCAAAGAGCAAAAAGAAGCCAAAGCCTTTATCGATTACGCCCTGTCGGAAGAAGGCCAGAAGCTGGTTGCCGAAGCTTGGCTGATGCCAGCGCGCACCGATATCGACGCCAAGCGCCCGCTGTTTAAATCGCTGAAACTGCTACCGGAAGCTGCACAGGCTTCGGCATCGCGCAAAGAGGTTCTCGACCAATTTGCTGCTCTGTTTGGTCAACGCTAAGTCACCCATGTTCAGGGCCGAATCACCGGCCCTGACGTTTATCTTCTCCGTTTACACCAACAGATGCCCTTCTGATGAATAAGACTTTTTTGTTACCCGCGCTCACCGGCGCTGCGCTGCTGCTTCTGGTGGGACTGCCGGTCAGTTTTGTCGTATTACAGGCAATTTTTCCACATCTCGACGGCGGCGCTTTTAGCGATGCCTTCGCCCCTTTTGGCCGACTTTTTAGTGATGCCCAACTGCGGGAAATGGTCAGCAGCACGCTGAAAGTCGGGCTTGGGGTGGCGCTGTGCAGCGCGGTGATTGGTATTCCTCTCGGCGCACTGCGCGGCTTGTTCGCCTTGCCCGGCGCGGCGCTGTGGGACTTAGTGTTTCTGATCCCCTTCATGGTGCCGCCTTATATCGCCGCCCTGTCGTGGATGCTGGCGTTGCAAACCAATGGCTATCTGGAGCAGATGCTGGCCGTGCGCCTCAATGCGTTTCTGTTCTCGATGCCAGGAATTATTGCGGTGATGACGCTCAACATCTTCCCGGTGGTTTACTTCGCGGTGTCGCGCAGCATGGCCGCCAGCGGCAGCCGACTGGCAGACGTCGCGCGTATTCACGGCGCGGGGCCGTGGCGGGCATTTTTCCGCGTCACCCTGCCTTTGGCCCTACCCGCCATGGCCTCCAGCCTGCTGCTGGCCTTCACCCTGACGATTGAAGAGTATGGCGTGCCCGGCGCGTTGGGCGCGCGCAGCGGCGTAAATCTGCTGACCACCGGCATTGAGCAGAAGCTAGCTGACTGGCCGGTGGATATGCCCGGTGCCGCCGTGCTCTCTCTGGTCTTGGTGTCGCTGGCGCTCTGTGCCTACTGCGTCCAGCGCGCGGTGCTGGCCGGGCGCAATGTGGAAACCCTGACCGGCAAACCGGCGGACGTGATGGCGAAACCCTTGGGCGCGGCGCAATGGCCGGTGTTAGCCCTGTTCTCACTGGTTGGCTTGGTCACCGTGGTGATGCCGCTGTGCTCCATGGCGCTGACGGCGTTTTCCAACACCCTGTCCGGTGGGATTTCATGGCAAAACCTCTCGCTTCGCCACTACGCGGCGCTGTTTGAAATCGACGGTGATGCGCTGGGCGCGCTCGGCACCAGCTTGGGTCTGGCCTTAGGCACGGCGCTGATCACCGGGGCCGTCGGTCTGCTGGCGTCGTGGCTGGTCGTGGTGCGCAAGACGCGTGGCTCGGCGGCGATTGACGGCTTATCGCTGCTCCCCGCCGCGCTGCCGGGCATTGTGGTGGGCGTCGGGCTGATTCTGGCGTGGAACCGCACCTTCTGGCCAGTCACGCCATACAACAGCTGGGCGATTTTGCTGCTGGCTTACTGTTGCCTGCTGCTGCCTTACCCGGTGCGCTACGCCAGTGCCGCGATGAAACAGATTGGCGGCAATCTCGACGCTGCGGCGCGGGTTCACGGAGCCAGCGCGGGTCAGGCGCTGTGGCGAATTCTGTTGCCGCTGGTGCGCCCGAGCCTGCTGGCCGCCATGATGATGGTGTTCGCAGTGGCTTCTCGTGAACTGGTGACTTCGCTGCTGCTGGCCCCCGCCGGAGTGCAGACGGTGTCGGTGTTTGTCTGGCGGCAGTTCGAGCAAGGCTCGGTCGGCGACGGCATGGCGATGGCGTCGATTGCCGTGCTGATAGGCGTCACGCTGATGCTAATCGCGGTGAAATTGCAGAATCGCAAGTTGGCGTGATCTGCCAATCGCGTGGCGCGTTGTACTAATTACCGGGACTGGGGATGTCTATAACCTGACGACAGTTGGTTCAGCGTGACTGGACATCATCCACCCTCGACAGGAGTACAACCCATGACTCACCCTATTGCTCTGGTAACCGGCGGCACTTCAGGTATCGGTAAAGCCACGGCCAAACTTCTCGCCGCCAAAGGCGCTATCGTGACCATTAGCGGCCGCCGCGAAGCCGAAGGCGCGCAGGTTGTCGCCGAGATCCGCGCCGCTGGCGGACAGGCACACTTTGTTCGTTGCGACGTCAGCGATGAAGATAAAGTGCGTAGCCTGATTGAAGGCGTTGTCGCCCAGCACGGCCGCCTCGACTGGATGGCAAACTGCGCGGCGGTATCACTGGAAACCAAGCTGCTGGCCGACTCCGATAGCGAAATTTTCAAGACGATGATTGACATCAACCTGATGGGAACTTATTACATCATGAAGCATGTTATTCGTCAGATGCAGCAACAGGGCGGCGGTTCTATCGTCAACATCAGCTCAATTGCCGGTATCAAAGGTTCGCCGCTGTTTGGCCCTTATGCCGCCACCAAGTTTGGCGTGGTAGGCATGACCAAATCAGCCGCGCTGGAGTGCGCCGCGCAGAATATCCGTATCAACGCCGTGGCGCCGGGCGGTGTGCGCACCGAGCTGCTGGAAGGCCTGTTCGCCATGGGCCAGTTTGACGAAACCGTGGTGGCAGGCATGCACCCGGTCAAACGCATCGGCGAGCCGGTTGAAATTGCCAACGGCATTGCCTGGTTGCTCTCAGACGAGTCTTCTTTCGTAACGGGTCACGTGCTGTCCATCGACGGCGGCCTGCAAGCCCTGTAACACCAGACTGAGTTAATTGCGATGACAGAGAAGTTTGCCGACCGTATCAAAGTCCCTTCTGGCTTGTGGCTTGGGCTACAGAACATGGGGGTGAGCGCGGCAGACTTACTCCGCCAGGCTCAGTTGCCTTTGGCCGTGTTCACCCATCAGGGGCCAATTAATACGCGCCAATATTTTGCGCTCTGGCAGGCGATGTTTGATGTTAGCGGCGACAGCGCTATTGGCATTAAACTGCCTGCTTTTCTTCCTGCCGAGAAGCTTCCTCCTAGCCTGATCGATGCCTATCACGCCCGTGATTTTCGCGACGCGCTGCAACGCATGGCGCGCTATAAAAGGCTGTGCGTTCCCGAACATTTAGAACTCCAAGAGGAAGGCGGCCTGTGCCGGGTGGAGTTTTCATGGCTATTCGCCGAGCAAACCGAGCCTTTGGTGCTGGTCGACGCCAGCATGGCGACACTGCTGGAGATTGGGCGACGTGGCACGGGGCATAATATCAAGCCGAGCCGCGTCGAGCTGGTCGAGTCAAAGCTGGACGTCCGCGCCCACGAAGCTTATTTCGGCTGCCGAGTGCGCACAGGCGCGACGCACAACCGCCTCTATTTTCATCTCAGCGATCTGGATCGCCCTTTCCTCACTTACAACGCCGAACTGCTGGAGATGCTCACTCCCGCCCTCGATAAACAGCTGGCCGAATATCACCATCAGCCGGCGTTTCGCGACACGGTGAGCTGGCTGTTGGAGCGCCAACTCAGCGCCGGACGCCCGGACATTCCCGCCGTTGCGCAAGAACTGGGCGTCAGCGAACGCACCTTGCAGCGCCGCCTCACCGAAGAAGGCACCAGCTTCCAAAACCTGCTTTCCGCCGTGCGCCGCGCCCGCGCCCATGAACTCCTCGCCGATCCCGCGCTAGACCTCACCGAAGTCGCCCTACTGCTCGGCTACGAAGATCAAAGCTCCTTCTTCCGCGCCTTCAAAATATGGGAAGGTGTGACGCCTGCGACTTGGCGGGGGAAGGTTTGAGATGGGGTTTGGTGGTCGGTAACAACTAAAAATTCCGCTTTTTTTGCGAGTTGTCTTGGAGCCGTCACTTTAGCCACTCGCGCCAAAATCCTGACTCTTTAGAATTCTCAATAGGAGTGATTTTCAGCCATACATGGTGTTTTCACTCTTAATGCGACATTCATTCCAATAAAGAAAAGGAATCATAAATGATGACTTTACTTGTTGGTTAAAAACATCATAATTGATTACCCCAAGGATGGCGGAATGTATCAAGTAGCTTTAACCCGCAGTGCTCAAAAAGAGTTGGAGCGGTTATCTCCTACACTGGTTGCTGCGATGCTTTTCGGTTTTACGCAACTGACAGAGTTTGGGCCTTTTTTGCAGGAGCCGCAGGTTAGGTATGTAGGAGAAGGCATTAGAGAGCTTCGAGTTACCAGCCTTGATGGGCAAGGTCGCGCTTTCTATTTTTTCATGGAAGGACGTCAGGTTAACGTGGTGCATGTGCTGCACAAGAAAACACAAAAGACACCACGGCAATCATTGAAATTAGCCGTTCAACGAATGAAGGCTATAAAACGGAGATCACAGCATGGCGATTAAAAACGAAAACGATCTGGTGCCACTTCAGCAGGTCATGGATGAAGCACTAAAAAATCCGCAGGTACGCGCGGCCTACGACGCCATTGAAATTCGCCAAGCAATGCTGGCACAGCTGAAACAAGCCCGTCAGGCGCTCAACCTCACCCAAGAAGACATTGCAGAAAAAACCGGGATGAAAAAGCAAAACATAAGCCGCATGGAAAATGGCGTCGTTTCCCCAAACCTTGAAACCGTCGCCCGCTATGCCCAAGCCGTCGGCGGCATGTTCGTCTTTCAGTCTTTCAGTGAAAAATGAGTTTTTGTCATTAACCCACTGATTTTGCTGGAATACCCCCTCCCAGCCTCCCCCTTATCAGGGGGAGGAGCAGAACGGCAAAACTACTGAAACGGCACGGTTGAAATGCCAGTAGGCCGCATTCAGAAGTGACGCCGAATGAATGGTTCGAGACCAAAGGCTCGAAACCTGAAATTCGGGAACCGCCTAAGCGGCGGCACTTCGCGGCGATCACCTTGGTCGCTGAAACATGTCCATTCCGACCCTGCGCAGCCTCGATCTTCCAGCAGCAAAAAAACGCAGGATTCCAAAGGGTTTCGTTTAAAACCCTTTGGGCCAGTTTGCGTGGCAACGCAAGGTTTTGACCTTAAAAGCTAGTTTGAGTGGCAACGCAAGATTTTGACCTTAAGATGAAATTGAAAAGAAAGCGCCCAGAAGTCGCTCTACTTCAACAACACCTCATATTGCGGATTAAACTCATCAAATATCGGCAAAGCCGCCGCACCCAACGCGGCAGTGTCAGTACCGGACATCCCCATTCTTAGCCGCATGCCGCGCGGATAGCGGCTTCTTACTGAGCTGTAGAGCGGCGTCAGGCGTTTCATCAGCTTTTCGAGCAAGGGCTGTGGCACCATGCCGCCGATGATCACGCATTCGGCGTCGAACACGCATTCCATGATGTTGATGGCCTGACAGGCAGGCTCGACGGTGGTATCAAGCCAGCGGTCGAAGGCATCGTCATCCACCTCGAGCAGGTCTTCGGGCTTGGCGGACATCGGATCCAGCCCGCAGGCTTCATAGGCGGCTTGCAGGGAGAGATAGCGCTCCAGACAGCCTTTGTTGCCGCAGTAGCACTCTCGGCCGCCGGGTTGCACCACCATGTGACCCACCTCGCCCGCATTGTGTGCATGGCCAGTGTAAATTCGCCCATCCATAAAGATGCCAGCCCCCAGCCCGGTGCCGATATAGAGGTAAATAAAGGAGGTGAGTTGCTTGGCGACGCCGTGAAAACGCTCGCCGATGGCTGCAACTGTGGCATCGTTTTCCAGCGTGACGGGCCAGCCGGTGCTGCTGCGCAGTCGCTCTTCGACGTCGACGTTATCCCAGCCGTGCAAGGTGGTTGGGCCTTCGGAAGAGATGCCTTCGACGCCAAAAGGCCCCGGCATCACGATGCCAATCCCCAGCATTTTTCTCCAGTCGATTTTCACCTGTTGGCGCATTTCTTGCAGTATCTGCTCTATCAGGGCCAGCGTCGGTTCCGGCTGCGGTTTTTGCACCGCCAGCCAGTGGCGAAAACGCACGCTGCCGGTGAGGTCTACCAGCACAATCAACAATGACTGATGGTCGAGATGGATGCCGATGGAGTAGGCGCTGTCAGGATTGAGGGTCAGAGGCGTGGCCGGTTGCCCTCTTCCTCCCGCTTTACGGGGCAGATGGGAAGAAAGCACGCCAGCTTGTTCAAGCTCGGTGGCAATGTTGGAGACGGTTTGCGGCGTTAAGGCCGTCATACGGGCAATTTCAGCGCGGGTGAGTTCACCATTAAGGCGAATCGCCTCGATAACCACCCGACGATTGTGAGCACGAGCATGCTCGAGGTTAGTACCAGAAGTTGTCATAACTACCTATGCACCAAGGGAAAGCCTCAAACCAGTATGCTGATAGATAATTGAGCAATCAAATTGATTTTATTAATCACCCTGCGCCGATCTAAGTGTTGAGAATGACGCCGCTATCACAGCTTTCGGTGTTATGGGCATGTTAAGTTTTTATTATAATTTTGCGTGATGATAATTCAAATACGGCATTATCTTCACGGTCATCTTTAAAACCACGTGTAGCAGCGATGGAAATTCGGCATGGATGCTGCCCCTACGGGGGCAAGGGGCGGGATTTTTTTTTCGCCCATTAAAGCAATCAAATTGATTTAATTATCCACCCACCCATTACCGAGTTATTGGAGATGAAGATATGCGATTAACCCCTGCCGCAACACTTTGCGCCCTATCCGCTCTGGCGTTCAGTTATTCCGCGAATGCGCTGGCTGAAACCCAACTCAGCGCCCTGTTTATGACTCAGGCGGCCTATAGCGAAGCTGACATTCGCGCCATGACCGCCGACTTCACCAAGCAGCATCCTGATATCAAGGTCAATCTCGAATTCGTTCCTTACGAAGCCCTGCATGACAAAATCGTCGCCGCGCGCGGTGCCGGGGCCAATGGCTATGACGTGGTGCTGTTCGATGCCATCTGGCCTGCCGAATTCAACAAATACGGCCTGCTGCAAGATGTGACGTCACGCATCAGCGCTGATGAAAGCAGCAAAATTTTCGACGGCGCTATCTCCACCGTGACCTACAAAGACAAACGCTGGGGTATGCCGTGGATCCTCGACACTAAATATCTTTATTACAACAAAGCCATGCTGGCGAAGGCCGGGATCACCACCCCGCCAACCACTTGGGCTGAAGTTGAGAAGCAGTCTGAAATTCTGAAAGAGAAAGGCATCGTCAAGTTCCCGCTGGTGTGGAGCTGGTCGCAATCCGAAGCCTTGCTCTGTGACTACACCACGCTGGTTTCTGCGTTTAAAGGGGATTTCTATAAGGACGGTAAGCTGAATTTCAACAATTCTGGCGCGCTGAAAGCCGTCGACTTCATGAAAGAGACGCTGGATAAAGGGCTGACAAACCCGAACTCCCGCGAGTATCTGGAAGAAGACGTGCGTAAGTCCTTCTCCAACGGTGATGCGGCCTTCGCGCTGAACTGGACCTATATGTACAACATGGCCAATGACCCGAAACAAAGCAAAGTAGCGGGCCAAGTCGGGGTTATTCCTGCGCCGGGTACGGTGGCGGGTCAGGCGTCTGGCGTCAATGGCTCCATGGGCTTGGGCATCGCCAAGGCCAGTACGCACCCAGATCAGGCATGGCAGTACATCACCTATATGACCTCCCAGCCGGTACAGGACAAATACGCCAAGCTGAGCCTGCCAATCTGGAAATCTTCTTATGATGACCCGGCCGTGCAGAAAGATCAGGAAGCGTTGATCGCCGCCGCGAAGACGTCACTCAACGTGATGCTTTCTCGCCCGGTCACCCCTGATTACTCTCGCCTGTCCAACATCTTGCAGCAGAACCTGCAAGGCGTGCTGCAAGGCAAAGTAAGCGCCAAAGATGGCATGACCACGGCGACCGAAGCCGCAGACCGTCTGCGTTAAGTTCCACTTTATTAGCGAAACTCAATGCCCCACATAGCGATATGCGGGGCAAATCAACACCACGGAACTTAGAACATGCTTACTTTACCGCAACGAGAGCGACGTCAGGCTTGGCTGCTGCTGGCGCCAATGCTGCTGATGATGTTCCTGCTCACCGCATGGCCGCTGGCCCGCACGCTTTGGCTGAGTTTTACCGATGCCGGGCTGATTGGTGACGGCACCGCGCCTAATTGGGTGGGCAGCGACAACTTTATCTATGCCCTGACCGACCCAGATTTCCGCGCCGCGCTGTGGCGTACCCTCTATTTCACGCTGGTGTCGGTGCTGTTCGAAGGCATTATCGGCGTGCTGGTTGCCCTGCTGCTCAATCAACAGTTCTGGGGGCGCAGTGCCCTGCGGGTGCTGGTTATCCTGCCTTGGGCGCTGCCGACCATCGTTAACGCCACCATGTGGCGGCTCAACTTCAACCCGGATTACGGCAGTATCAACGCCCTGCTGACCCAACTCGGCGTGCTGGATAGCTATCGCAGTTGGCTGGGTGATACCACTTCAGCCCTGAACGCGGTGATGTTCGCCGATATCTGGAAGAACTACCCGCTGATCACCCTGCTGACGTTGGCGGCGTTGCAAACCATTCCCGAAGATTTGTTCGAAGCGGCGCGTTTGGACGGCGCTTCCCCTTGGCGACGTTTTTGTAAAATCACCTTCCCGGCGATAGCGGCTCCGCTGGCGGTGGCGCTGGTTCTGCGCACCATCGACGCCTTTAAAGTGTTCGACATCATCTACGTGATGACCCGTGGCGGCCCGCTCGACAGCACCAAAACGGTGAGTTTCTTTGTCTATCAAGAGTCGTTTAGCTACCTGAGAGCCGGCAGCGGCGCGGCTTACGCCATTCTCATGACCCTGATTTGCGGGATTTTAATCTTGATTTACATGCTGATGTTATTGCGCCAGCGCCGTTCAGGGAGCGTGGAATGAAATCGAAAATTCGTCTGATTCTGCGTTACACCTTCGCCCTGCTGCTGGCCGTGTCGATTCTGGCTCCGCTATTGTGGATGTTCTTGATGAGCGTCAGTTCGGCGGAAGATTTAACCCGCATTCCGCTGGAATGGCTGCCGCGCCACTGGGACTTCAGCCGCTACGCCAGCCTGCTCACCCTGCAAGCCGGGCAGCCGGGGGCGCTGTTCCTGCACGCGCTCGGCAACAGTCTGCTGGTCGCCTGCGGCGCAACCATTATCTCGCTGCTGCTGGCGATCCCAGCGGCGTACAGCTTCTCACGCTATCCGGGGCGCAACGGCTGGCTGTTCGGCAGTTTGGCGATTTACATGGTGCCGCCGGTGGCCTTCGTGCTGCCGCTGTACTTCATTTTGCAAAAACTGACCCTGCTCAACACCCATTTGGGGCTGGTGCTGGTCTACTGCTCGATGATTTTGCCTTTCCTGACGTGGATGCTGAAAAACCAGTTTGACGCCCTGCCGGTGGACATCGAGCAGGCTTCGCGCCTCGACGGTTTGCGCTATTGGCAAGTACTGCTGCGCATCACGCTACCTCTGGCTAAGCCTGCGCTGGGCGCATCGGCGATGTTTGGCTGGCTGCTGGCGTGGGATGAGTTCTTCTACGCGCTGCTGTTTACCAACAACATTGATGCCCAAACGCTTCCCGTGACCATTGCCGGTTTCACCGCCGGGCGCGCCACCGACGACGGCCTGATCGCCGCCGTGGGTATTTTGGCGGCTATTCCGCCTCTGTTTATTGCCTTGTGGCTGCAAAAAACGCTGGTTAGCGGCTTAACCAGCGGCGGCAGCAAAGGATGAATGTCAGCATGATGGGAAACTTCGACAACATGAATAAGCCAGAAACCCAGTCCACCCTGTACGTGGTGGGCAATCTGAACGTTGATTTGATCATGAGCACCCTGCACCAGTGGCCGCAAAAAGGCACTGAAACCATGCTGGAAACCAGCTCGATTCGCCCCGGCGGCTCGGCAGGAAACTGCGCTTTAGCGCTGGCGGCGCTGGGCACGCCGCACCGGCTGGTTGCCAATCAGGGCAATGACCAGTTTACCGACTGGCTGGCGAGCCTGTTCCCACAAAGCGCGCCGCACTGGCCGACCGTGGAGTGTGAAACCTCGCTGACTTTCGGCGTGACTCATCCCGACCACGAACGCACTTTTTTCAGCAATCAGGGGCACATCGTCCGGCTGAATCTCGATGACGTACTGCTGCAACTGCCTTCGCAGGCCCAGCCCGGCGACTGGGTGTTGCTGTGCGGCACCTTCCTCTGCACCCGGCTGTTCGAGCAATATCCTCAGCTGCTCTCGGCCCTCAAACAGCGCGGTTATCAGGTGGTGGTAGACAGCGGCTGGCCGCCGCATGACTGGAGCGACGCCCTGCGCCAGCAAATCACGCCGTGGTTGGGCTATTGCGATGCGCTGCTGCTCAACGAAGTAGAAACGCTGGGCATGTCGGCCCGTGACACCTTAGATGACGCCGCAGCCTGCCTGCTGTCGCAGATGGCGGAAAACGCTTTTGTGGTCGCCAAATGTGGCCCTGACGGTGCGCGGCTGTGGTCGGCCCAAGGGCAGCTGCATCAGGCGGCGGATCCGGTGCAGGTGGTTGACACCATCGGCGCTGGCGACAGCTTCAACGCCGGTTTCTTGTCGGCGCTGGTTTATGGTCAAGAGCCGCATCAGGCACTGCAATGGGGCGTGCGCGTGGCGGGAAGCGCCATCAGCAGCAACCCGCGTCAGTATCCAGATTGGCAGGTTTTGCTTTCACTTTCGGCAGAAAAAATTTCGGTGGAGAAATAATCGATGGCATTGGTTGAATTAGTAAAAGTTGCCAAAAACTATGGCAAGCAGCAGGTGTTAAAGCCGCTGGACCTGACCATCCAAGATGGCAGTTTCACCGTATTGGTCGGCCCGTCCGGCTGTGGTAAATCCACCCTTTTGCGTCTTTTGGCGGGCCTTGAGTCGCTCTCCGACGGCGATATTTTGCTGGATAAGGTGAAGATCAACAACTTCGACCCTGCCGACCGCGATATCGCCATGGTGTTTCAGTCTTACGCGCTCTACCCGCACCTGACCGTGGCCGAGAATATGGCGTTTCATATGCAGGTGAAGAAGGTGCCGAAGGCCGAGCAGCAGGCCAAAGTGGCGCAGGCCGCCAAGGTGCTGGGGATTGATCATCTGTTGCAGCGTCTGCCGAAAGATCTCTCCGGCGGCCAGCGTCAGCGCGTCGCCATGGGCCGCGCACTGGTGCGTAACCCGAAGGTGTTTCTGTTCGACGAGCCGTTATCCAACCTCGACGCCCAACTGCGTATGGAGCTGCGCGCTGAAATCAAATCGGTGCATCAGCAGTTCCGCACCACCACGGTGTATGTGACGCACGATCAGGTGGAAGCCATGACCTTGGCCGACAATATCGTGGTGATGAAAGACGGTTATATCGTGCAGCAAGGCTCGCCGCTGTCGATTTACGATCAGCCCGCCAACACCTTTGTGGCTCGTTTTATCGGCTCTCCGCCAATGAATCTGCTGGCCGGCTCTTTTATGAATATGAGCGGCACGCCCGGCGTCGCCTGCGGCCAGCTGTGGTTCCCTCTCCCCGAGAAGTGGTGGTCCCAAGCCCGCCACGCCGAAGGCCAGCCTGTCACCGTCGGCCTGCGACCGCATGATGTAAAAATTGTCGAAAGCAGCCTGCAAACCCCGGCGGAGCTGCGCCTGTTAGAAGTCACCGGTGAAAGCAGCCTGCTGCACGTCACTTGGAGCGGTTTCCCGATGCACGTCCAATGCGCCGGTCGCGCCGCCGTAAGCACCGATAAACCCGTCTGGCTCGAAGCCAATAGCGCAAATATTCATCTGTTTGATGCTAAGACCGGGGTTAGGTTGGAGAGTGAATAAGTGAGCCATTCTGCTCCTCCCCCTGATAAGGGGGAGGCTGGGAGGGGGTATTGCAGATAATTCAGTGGCTTATGTGAGAAATACCCCACCCCAACCCTCCCCTAAATTAGGGGAGGGAGCGAACCAAACCCAGATTAAAACCCCACTGAAACGGCTCGAAGTAAATGCCATTAGGTCGCGTTCAGAAGTGACGCCGAAGGAGTGGTTCGAGACCCAAGGCTCAAGCCGAGCGAAGCGAGACAGCGTTACGTAGTAACGACCCGAAGGGCGAGGCCAGAGGCCGAGTAATCCCGAACTGAGGGAACCGCCTAAGCGGCGGCACTTCGCGACGATCACTAAAGTGCCTGAAACACGTCCATTCCAACCCTGCGCAGCCTCGATCCCCCAGCATTAAAAAACGCAGGATTCCAAAGGGTTTCGTTTAAAACCCTTTGGGCCAGTGTGGGCGGCGAGCCCACGACCTTGACCTTAACCTTAAAGATGCAATTGAAAACCAAAATTGCTAGCAATTGCCCCACCACAATGCATCCGTCCCATTTAGGTGCACCGAACTCTCCTGAAATCACCTCCCTTCCCTACAATTCTGCCCCCAATGGCCGTAATTGATCTCTGGCACGATGGTTGCTTAATAAATGTTGCTAGCAATAAGGCTAGTGACTATTTTTAAATTACTCCACCGTTGAGGATGCTTCGATGAAAAAGTTTGCGTTGCCGCTTTTGCTGACCTGCATGTCCATACAGGCCGCACAGGCTGAAAATATTGTTCGCTGGGCAGTCGCTGCTGACATCCCAACTCTGGATCCCTACGCTTTTGCTTCGACCACCGCGCTGACTTTTCAAAACCACATCTATGAAGGACTTTTACAGCGCGACAATGACCTGAAATTACAGCCGACGCTGGCCCTGCGCTGGGAATATGTCAATGACACCACCCTGCGCTTCTATTTGCGTCAGGGAGTGAAATTCCAAAACGGTGATGATTTCGATGCGGATGACGTGGTGGCCTCCATTGCGCGCGTTACCGACCCGGACTCCGGCATTCGCGCCAACGCTTCGACCATTAAAGACGCCGTGGCGGTGGATAAATACACCGTGGACATCCATCTCAAGCAGAAAAGCGGCATTGCACTGAATGAACTCAGCGGCGTGATGATGATGGATAAGAAATGGATGACCGAGCACAACGCCCTCAAGCCGACCAGCATGAGTCAGGGCACCGAGGGCTATGCCACCAACAACACCAACGGCACCGGGCCGTTTATGCTGGTCAGCCGCCAGCGTGAAGCGCAGATGGTATTGAAGAAAAACCCGACGTGGTGGAATGCGGCAAACTCGCAGACCAATATCGATGAAATTGTCTTCAAACCTATTACCTCGGACGCCACCCGCCTGTCTGGGATTCTGGCCAATGAGTATGATTTAGTGACCAGCGTGCCGTTGCAGGACATCGACCGGCTGCGCAAGGACGATAAAATTCAGACGCTGGTCAGCCCTTCGCTGCGAGTGGATTTCCTCACCTTTAACCTGCGCGACACTCTCAACGCGGGCAACGTTAATGGCAAAAACCCGCTGAAAGACCTGCGCGTGCGTCAGGCGCTGATGATGGCGGTGAACCGCGAGGCGATTGTTAAAAAAATCATGCGCGACATGACCACCGTCGCCAACACCTATCTGGCCCCGGCCATTCCCGGCTATGACGCCAGTCAGGCCATTGACCTCAAATATAACCCGGATAAAGCCAAAGCCTTGCTGACCGAAGCGGGCTACGGCGACGGCTTCAAGCTGGCTTTCGACTGCGTTGAAGGCTCCTACATGAATGCCCCGCAGTGGTGTCAGGCGGTGCAAAGCTACTGGGCGAAGATTGGCGTCAAAGCCACGCTGACCATGCATACCAACAGCGTTTATAACCAAATCACCGACAATGGCAAAACCGATGTCGCGGTGCTGGGCTGGGCAAACTTACCCATTATGGACGCCTACAGCATCTCCGTGCAGCTGCTGCACACTAATGACAATAGCGGCTTCGGCATGTTCAACGTTCCCCGCTACTCCAATCCGAAAGTCGACAGCCTGATTGAGCAATCGATTCCCGAGCAGGACGACGCCAAGCGCGTGGCGCTGCTGCGTGACGAAATTAACCTGACGCAGGCTGACCTGCCTTATATGCCGATGCACTTTGAACCCGTGGTCTGGGTGGCAGGTAAGAATCTGGCGGTGAAACAGAGCCCGGATAACGTGGTGCGCCTGTGGTACGCCAAAGTCAGCCCATAAATTGCAGCGTCTATTGAGCGGGGAAAATCTATGGTGAGTTATCTGATAAGGCGGCTGGTGCAGGTGGCATTTCTGATGCTGGCGGTGGCCTTTATCTCTTTCAGCATGTTCCAGTATTTGGGCGATCCGGTGAACAACATGCTGCCGGAAAGCGCTACGCAGGCCGAGCGCGAAGCCCTGCGTAGCAAGCTGGGGTTGACTGACCCCATGCTGATGCAGTTTTGGCATTTCGTGGTGCGCCTGTGCCACGGCGATTTCGGTATTTCGTATTATAACCAGGTGGACGTGTTCCACCTGATCCTTGAGCGATTGCCCGCCACGCTGGAGCTGGTCGCCGTGGCGGTGGCGATTTCGCTGCTGGTTGGCTTCCCGCTTGGGGTTTGGTCAGCCATCAGCAAGAACCGTTTTTTGCTCAGTCTGGTGCAGTTTCTCTCCCTGCTCGGCGTCTCTCTGCCCAGCTTCCTGATGGGGATTTTGCTGATCATTGTGTTTTCGGTTTGGCTGGGCTGGTTCCCCTCCAGCGGCCGTGGGGTCACCACGCACCTTGGCTACTGGAGCACCGGGCTGCTGAGCGTCAGCGGTTGGCGTTCAATAGTGCTGCCCGCGCTCTCTCTGGCCATGTTTATGATTACCCTCATCATGCGGCTGGTGCGTTCAGAGATGCTGGAAGTGATGCGCACGGATTACATCAAGTTTGCCAAGGCGCGCGGCGTGAAGACCAGAAGCCTCTATTTCCGCCACGCCCTGCGCAATGCCCTGTTGCCGGTGGTGACCATCGTCGGGTTACAGATTGGCGGGCTGATTGCGTTTGCCATCGTCACCGAGACGGTTTTCCAGTGGCCGGGCATGGGGCTGTTGTTCATTCAGGCAATTAACTATGTCGATATCCCAGTGATTTCCGCCTATTTGGTGTTTATCTCGCTGATATTCATTGTCATCAACACCAGCGTCGATCTGCTCTATTACCTGATCGACCCGCGTATGAAGAAATCCTGATAAGAGAGGCATAAATGAGCGAAAACTGGGTTTCTCCGACTCGCTGGCAGCGTTCAAAACAGCGTCTGGCGATGTTTTTGGACAGCGATTTTATTTATCGTTTTTGGCAATCGAAAATCACCGTGGTGGCTTTTGTCTGGGCGGTCATTCTGCTGGTCGCCGGGCTGTTTAGCCACTGGACGGCACCTTATGCCATCTTCGACGCCTCGAGCTTTGACCTGATGGACTCCGAACTGCCTCCGGCGTGGATGAGCGGCGGCGAGTCGCGGTTCCTGCTGGGAAGTGATGTTCAGGGGCGCGATTTACTCTCGCTGATGCTCTACGGCCTGAACATCTCCCTGATTGTCGGCTTAATTAGCGTGACACTGTCACTGGTGCTCGGCACCCTGCTGGGCGTGCTCAGTGGCTATCTCGGCGGGTTGGTCGACACCCTGATTATGCGATTTGCCGACGCCATGCTGAGTATTCCCACCATTATGTTTTCACTGCTGATCAGCGGCGTGGCGCGTGGCTTACTGCCCAAGGACAGTCAGGCGATGATGGCGATGCCAATTATTGTCTTGTCGATCACCCTGACCGGCTGGATGCAGTACGCCCGCACCATCCGCAGTCTGACTATTCTTGAGAAAAACAAAGAGTACGTGCTGGCGTCGAAAATCAGCGGCGGCCGCAACCTGCACATCATGTTCCGCCATATCTTGCCCAATGTCCTCAGCCCGATTTCCGTGCTGGCGACCTTGCATCTCGGGCTGGCGATCCTCACCGAAGCCACGCTCTCCTTTTTGGGCGTCGGCATGCCGCCAGACCAGCCCTCGCTGGGTACTTTGATCAATGAAGGCAACCAGTATCTGTTCTCAGGCCAATGGTGGGTGGTACTGTTCCCAGCGCTAACATTGGTGACATTGTCACTTTCATTCAACATCCTCGGCGACTGGCTGCGTGATGTGCTCAACCCGAAACTGCGCTAGGAGAATGAGATGAATATGCTGACTTCCACCGCCGAGGCTCCACTCAACGCCCCGCCGCTGCTGAGTGTAAATGGCCTCAGCGTCGAGTTTATGCACCGCAAAGGCGCGTTGCGGGCCATTCACGACGTTTCATTCTCACTGGCTCCCGGCGAAATTCTGGGCGTGGTGGGTGAATCTGGCGCGGGTAAATCGCTCACCGGCTCGGCTATCTCTGGCCTGCTCGAATCACCGGGACGGATCAGCGGCGGCGAGATCCTGTTTAACGGCCAACGTATTGATAATCTGAGCGAAGGCGAACGCCGCAAGCTGCGCGGGCGCAAGATAAGCTGCATTTTCCAAGACCCGCTGACCAGCCTGAATCCGGTATTAACCATTGGCGAGCAGCTGATTGAAACCATTCGCACCCACCTGCCGCTGACTGCTCAACAGAGCCGCCAGCGGGCGCTGGGGCTGATGGCGCAGGTTGGCATTAGCGGCGCAGAGCAGCGTCTTGAGCAGTATCCGCACCAATTTTCCGGCGGCATGCGCCAGCGCATCATCATCGCCCTCGCCCTGTGCGTTGAGCCTGAGCTGATCATCGCCGACGAGCCGACTACCGCGCTCGACGTCTCCGTGCAGGCGCAGGTGCTGAGCCTGCTGAAACGCCTGTGTAAGCAGCACCACGCCGCCGTGATGCTCATCACTCACGACATGGGGGTGATTGCCGAAGTTTGTGACCGCGTTGCCGTGATGTATGCCGGGCGGCTGATTGAAATTGGCCCGGTGCAGCAGGTGGTCAGCCAGCCGCAGCACCCCTACACCCGTGGCCTGATGGCGTCTATTCCCAGCCTGACCGAGCGCAGCCCGCGTCTGGCGCAGATTGACGGGGCGATGCCGCGACTCAACCAACTGCCCGGCGGCTGTGCTTTCCATCCGCGCTGCGTGAAATGCACTGACCACTGTCGCACGCAGCAGCCGACACTCGACGTCAGCGGATTGTCGCAAGTCGCCTGCCTGAATCTGTGAAGGAGTTGCCGATGAATACCCAAACATTATTGCCTACCGCCCCGCCAACGCTCACTGAAATCCCTGCGGCAGAGGCCCCGGCGGCTCGCCACGCGCTGATGGAGGTGCAAGACCTGCACATTCACTTTGAGGTTGGCGCTTCGAGCCTCTCTGGATTGCTGAAACGCCAGCAAAAGGCGCTGTTACAGGCCGTGCGCGGCATCAGTTTTACGGTTTATCAGGGGGAAACCTTTAGTCTGGTGGGCGAATCCGGCTGTGGTAAATCCACCGTGGCCCGCGCGCTGGCGGGCGTCTATCAGCCGACATCGGGGCAGATCCATCACGCAGGAAGGCCATTAACGGCGGGCAGCACGGCGTCCGGTCGCGGCATTCAGATGATATTCCAAGACCCCTACGCCAGCCTTAACCCGCGTTGGCGGATTGAGCGCATCATTGCCGAGCCGCTGATGTTACAGAATCGGGTCGGCAATGTGCGTCAGGCCCGGGCGCAGGTGGCGGCGGCGCTGTCGCAGGTCGGTTTGAACGAAGCAGATATGTTTAAGTTTCCCCATGAGTTTTCCGGCGGCCAGCGCCAGCGCATTTCTATCGCTCGCGCACTGGTGACCCAGCCCGATTTTCTGATTTGCGACGAACCCACCTCGGCGCTCGACGTCTCGGTGCAGGCTCAGGTGCTGAACCTGATGAGCGATTTACAGGACAACATGGGGCTGACCTACTTCTTTATTAGCCACAATATGTCAGTAGTGGCGCACTTCTCCGACCGCGTCGGGGTGATGTACCTCGGGCGAATTGTCGAACTGGGGCCGGTGGATGAAATCTTCCGTCATCCCGGCCACCCTTACACCCGGATGCTAATTGACGCGATTCCCAAAATTGGCGGCCAGCACGGCGAGCGCCAGCCGATCTCCGGCGACGTGCCCAGCCCGCTCGCGCCGCCTGTGGGCTGTGCTTTCCACCCGCGCTGCCCGCAGGCTAGCGACCTTTGCCGCCGCGAAACCCCGCCGGTGAGCGCGTTGTCAGAGCAACACCATATTGAGTGCCACCACCCGACCCTTGTCGCCCGCCCCCATTTGCAGGTGCTGACCCAAAGCCTATAAGGAGAAATCATGAGTTTGTTGATAAGCAATGTGCGTCTCTACACCGCGCCGAAAGAGCGCGTCGACGTGCTGATTGAAGATGGCGTGATCCGCCATATTGGGCCGAATTTAGCCGCGCCTGCCGCGCAACGGCTGGATGGCAAAAACCAGCTTTTGCTGCCGGGATTTATTGACGGCCATGCCCACATCGATAAAAGCCTGTGGGGGCGCGAGGAGTGGTATGAGAATGATTTGCCGCGCAATCTGGAGGCGATTATCGCCAATGAGCGCAAATTCCGGCGCGAAAATGACTTTAACTCGCAGTTGCAGTCCGAGCGCATCGTGCGCCACTGCATCAGTCGCGGCACCTCGTTTATCCGCACCCACATTGATGTTGATAACGAAATCGGCGTCAAACACGTCGAAGGCGTGCTGCAAACCAAAGAGAAGCTGAAGCATCTGGTGGGTATCGAAACCGTGGCCTTCCCGCAAAGCGGCATTTTGCAAAGCCCCGGCACCGAGCAGCATCTCGAGCAGGCGCTTAAAATGGGCGCGGACCTGATTGGCGGGCTGGACCCCTGCTCCTATGAAAAAGACCCGATCACCCATCTGAACATTATTTTCCGGCTGGCGGCGGAATATGGCAAAGGTGTGGATATCCACCTGCACGAACGCGGCGAAATGGGCGCATTTAGCGTCGAGCGAATCATCGCTAAAACCCGCGAGTTTGGGCTGGCGGGCAAAGTGACCATCAGTCACGCCTTCTGTCTCGGCATGGTTGAGCCTGAGCAGCAGAAGATCTTCGCCGAACAGCTGGCCGAGCTGAATATTTCCATTGCGACCACCGCGCCGGTGGACGTCGCAGTGCCGCCTTACCTGCTGTTGCGCGCCGCGGGCGTTGATATCTGCGCGGGCAACGACGGCGTGCGCGATACCTGGAACCCTTATGGCAATGGCGACATGCTCTACCGGGCGATGGCGGTCGGCCTGCGCTATCGCTGGCGCAAAGATAGCGAGATGCTGCACGCGCTGGAATCCATCACCCATGGCGGTGCGAAAGTGATGAAATTGCCAAATTACGGCATAGAGGTGGGATGTCGCGCCGATCTGGTGCTGACCGAGGCCCGCGTGGCAGCCGAGGCCATCGTCACGCTGAACGCCCCACACACGGTGATTAAACACGGCAAGGTAATTGTTGATGCCGGGGAGTGCTTATTCTGATGACGACGCAGCGCGTTACCCGCATTCGGGCGGGCTGGGTGGTGGGTTATGCCCATGGAGATCACCAGCTGTATGAGCACGGCGAAGTGGTTTATCAGGCCGACAAAGTGTTATTTGTCGGCCACGGCTATTCGGGCGCGGTGGATGAGGAAATCAGCGCGCCCCACGCGCTGGTTGGCCCCGGCTTTGTCGATCTCGATGCCCTCGGCGACCTTGATACCACGGTGCTGGGTTTTGATAATCAGCCCGGCTGGCAAAAAGGCCGCGTGGTGGCGGCAGACTGGCCGCGGCGCGATTTACTCAGCCGCGAACAGCTCAACTTCAACAAGCTTTATGCTTACACCCACCTGCTGCTCAATGGCATCACCAGCGCGCTGCCGATCACTTCGATTTTGTATCGCGAATGGGCTGAAGATCTCGACGAATACCGGCACGCGGCGGACGTTGCTGAGTCATTGGGGATACGCCTGTGGCTCGGCCCGGCCTTTATGTCAGGCCACAACGTGGTGGAGGCCGACGGGCGCATTGGTGCGCGTTTTGATGAAAAACGCGGCTTGCAGGGGCTGGACGATGCCGTGATCTTTGCCGAAGAGATCCGCCGTCGCGGTACGCCGACGTTGAGCGCCGCGCTGGCGCCGGATCGCATTGAAGGCTGCACCGACGGGCTGCTGGGCGCCCTGAGTCAGGCGGTGGCTGAGTTGCAGTGCCCGACTCGCCTGCACTGCTGCCAAAGCGAGCTGGAAGTGAATGAAGTCGCGGCGCGCTTTGGCGGGCGCAGCTCATTGCAGGTGTTGCAGGATTTCGGCCTGTTGCATCGCCATATGCTGCTGCCCCACGGCCAGTTTTTGGGTGGCAAGGACCCCAGTGCGCAGAGCATTGAGCAGGATATCGCCTTGCTGGCGGCCTCTGGCGCTTCGCTTGTCGCCTGCCCGCTGGTTTCCGGGCGTCATGCTAAATATATGGAGCAATACACCGCGTTGAAGCAGGCCAAGGTGAATATCGCCCTCGGCACTGACACCTTCCCGCCGGACATGGTGACCAATATGCATCTGGGCACGGTGTTAAGCCGCGTGGTGACCGGCAGTGTCTCCGCCGCCAGCGCCGCCGACTACTATCGCATGGCAACCTTGGGAGGCGCTGAGGCTCTGGGCCGCCCGGACTTAGGCCGACTCTGCGCGGGTTCTCAGGCCGATATTGTCTTTTATGACCTCAGCCAGCCCGCAATGGGCCAAGTGTTCGACCCCATTACTGCGATGGTGATTAACGGCAACGGTCGTGATGTGAAAAACGTGATTATCGCCGGGGAGAAAGTGCTGTGGGACCGCCAACTGGTGAAGCGTCAAGTTGATCTCGACCAACTGCACCAGCAGGCACAGCGGCAGTTCCAGCAATTGATGCAAACCTACCCCGAGCGCAGCTTCCTGCATCCGCCGGTGGCAGAGATATTCCGGCCCTCATTCAGCGTCAACCGAGCTTAACCAAGGTGATGTTGGGGAGTCACCTCCCCAACATTGTCAGGCTTTTTGCGAAATCTCAGGCGCTAAAATCCACTCCGCGCTGTCATTCCAGACATCCATGCGGGTGATTTTGCCGTCGCGGATTTCATAGCGATCGACATAGCGGTTGCCAGCAAACGCCCTGCCGTCCGGCCATTCGCCGTACAGCGTGCCGTTAGAATAGACCACGGTGTGGTCCTCTTTTTCCATCCAGTCATATTGCCCGATGGACTTTTTCACCCACGCGTAGCGCGCGCCGTTAAACGACGTGATGTGGTGAGCGTCTGGCATTACGCGTTTGCCGGTGAAGGTGATCACCACGTCGTCGGCCATATAAGTGGCGGCTTTTACCGGATCCGGAGCCATAGAGGCTTCTAGGAAATTGCTAACAATTTCTACCGCTGGATGAAGCTGTGTCATGGTTTTTTTCCTCTCAGAGAACAGTGCTTTTAGCAAAATGAGTGCTGATGGTGCAAGGCTCGCCCGCTAATAGTGCGAAATCTTAGCCATTTTTGGCAGAAGTGGCGGTTTATCGACTATCTTCCACCTTAAGAACAATGGCACTCATATTGCTAGCAATAATTATGCTAATGCTAGCAAGAGGAGAGAAAAAAATGAACCGTCCTTTTCAACCTACCCTGAGAATCGTTAACGCCCGTTTGGCCGATAAGGAAAACGCCACCCTGTGGATTGAAGAAGGGAAATTCGTCAGTGCGCCGAGTTCTGCGCAATACCAGACGGTGGATTTACAAGGTGCCATGGTGCTGCCCGGTCTAGTGGAAACGCACATTCATTTGGATAAAGCCTGCATTATGTCGCGCTGCGATTTGCAGCAGGGAACCCTGAGCGAGGCCGTGGAGCAGACCCGGCAGGCCAAGCGCGACTTCACCGAGGAAGATGTTTACCAGCGCGGCGCAAACGTGCTGCACAAGGCGATAGTTCAGGGCACCAGCTATATGCGCACCCATGTGGAGATCGACCCGCAGATTGGACTCACCGGCTTTAATGCGATTCGCCGTTTGCAGGCGGATTTTGCCCACGCCATCACCCTTGAGATTTGCGTATTTCCGCAAGAAGGCTTGCTGAACAACCCCGGCACAGAAGCCCTACTCTGTCAGGCGTTGGAACGGGGAGCCGAGGTGCTGGGAGGCTGCCCTTACACGGATAGTGACCCTGAAGGGCAAATCGAAAGGCTGTTTGAATTGGCGGCCCGCTATGACCGCTGTCTGGATTTTCATCTCGATTTCGATCTGTCGCCGGAGGGTATGACCCTCGAAAAAGTCATTGAATGCACCCGGCGTTTTCAGCGCGCTGGCCGGGTTACCGTCGGCCATGTGACCAAGCTTTCGGCACTTCCGGCAGAACGCATTGACGCCTTGGGAGACGCACTGGCGCAGGCTGGCGTGCAGGTCACCTCGCTGCCCTCCACCGACCTGTTCCTCACCGGCCGCGAGCATTTTCACCATAAGCCGCGCGGTGTTGCGCCACTGGCGCGTTTGGACGCTTGTGGCGTCACCTGCTCCATTTCCAGCAACAATATTGGTAACCCTTTCACACCTTATGGCGACGCGTCGCTGGTGAGGCAGGCCAATTTGTTCGCCAATGTCACTCAGCTAGGCACCGCCAGCGAGCTGCTGCGCTGTCTGGCTTGGGTCTCCAGCGAGTCGGCCAAGATATTGCGGCTGGAAAACTATGGCTTAACCCCCGGCTGCCATGCCGATTTTGTGGTGTTTGACGCCCCTTCGCCCTCGGCGGTTATTGCGGAAATCAGCCAGCCGTTGATGGCCTTCAAAGCCGGGAGACAGACCTTTGAGCGCCCGGCGGCGAAGCTGCTGTTTGCGATGAATTCGTAAGCCATTGCGCATCGTCGAAGCCGTGCGGCACCAGCCCGGCGCTGCTCACCCCGAGCTGGAAGATATCGCCGGATTGCGGGAAACGCCGCAGCTCTTGTTCGCTCATGCCAAAGCGGGCGCTGGTGATGTACAGCGTTTTAAGCTCTTCGCCGCCGAAACAGCAGCTGGTCGGGCGTGGCACTGGCAGCTCGACTTTGCGCAGCAGTTGGCCGCTGGCGCTGTAATGCAGCAGGCAGCCGCCGTTGAACTGGCAAACCCACAGATTGCCGTCTACGTCGAGGGCGATACCATCGGGTCTGCCAAGTTCAGCGGGCGTGTGGGCAAACACGCGTGGTTGCAGCGGCTGGCCTTTGGTTAGCGGCCACGGGGCCTGATAAATCGCCTGCGCGACAGAATCAACAAAGTAGATTGTGCCGCCATCGGCCGACCAAGCAATGCCGTTGGGAAGGCCCATGCCGCTGAGCAAAACCCGCTTTTTGCCTTCAGCCCCATAGCTGTGCAAACGCCCAGATTGCGCGGAATGGCGTTCATCCATCAATCCGCTAATAAATTGCCCTTGTGGGCTACAGGCCCCATCGTTGTAGCGATACGTCGGATTGCTGCTGGCCTCATCGAGGCGGGTAACCACCTGTCTTGCAGGAAGGGCCAGCAAGGCGACGTGGGCATCTTCGGTGAAAATCAGGTTGCCGGCCTGCGTTAGGGCTAAGGCCCCCACACGCCCGGCGGAGCGATAGACCTCGGTATGCCGGTTGCCCGGTTTGATGGCGAAAATCGACCCGGCGGTGATGTCGATGTAGTACAACGTCTGCCGTGCAATGTCCCATACCGGGCTTTCCCCCAGCGTGGCCTGAACCCCGACAAAATGGCTGATTGACGTGGTAACTGCCATTTTTATCGCTCCTTAATTTGCGGCCAGCGCTCGGCAAAATCTTCGGCGTTTTCAACGGCAATACGCGCTAAATCCAGCGGGTAATCCACGCCCTGATTCTCGACAAAACGGGTGGCGGTGAACTGGCCGTTGCTGGCACGCAGCGCGTAGCCACTCTCTCGACATTCCCCCGAAGCCAGATAGAGCACGCCCGGCACCACTGACTCTGGGGTGAGATCGGTCGGCGTTCCCTGCACGTCCCACATCCGCGTTTTGGCCACCGGCGAAATCGCGTTGACCAGAATTCCCGCAAGTTTCCCCTCCAGCGCCAGCGCATTCATAATGCCAATCTGCGCCATTTTGCCCGCCGCGTAGCCTGCCAGCCCGACCTGTGCGTACTCGGCGAACATGGCGCGGTCCGAGGTGGTGAGCACCACGCGCGGACAGGCCGATCTCTTCAGGTGTGGCCAGCCGTGCTTGCACAACCACAATGGTGCATAAACGTTGATACCCAGTGCGCGCTCTAGGAATGCGCCGTCGGTCTGCTCAATGGGCTGATAATCCACCCATCCGGCGTTATGAATAATGATATCAACGCCGCCAAACGCCTCGACAGCCATGGCAATCAGCGATTGGCAATCCGCCTCCTGAGAGTATTCCCCCTGATGCGCCCGCGCCTGAAAGCCCTGCTGCTCAAGCGCCTGCGCCGCCTGTTGCACCACGCTGGCATCGCTGCCTTGGCCCGAATTGTCAGCGCCCGCGTCGCCTAGCACCACCCGCGCCCCGCGTTTCGCCAAGGCTTTGGCATAAGCCAGCCCTAGTCCACGCGCCCCGCCGGTAATGACGGCAACTTTGTCGGTGAAATCCATCCTGATGCTCCCTGAGCAAAGTGTTGAAGCCCAAGGCTAGCGAGTTGGCGAACAAAAGTTGAATACCGTTGACTCGCGCCATTGATACGAAATTAATATCATGTCATGAGCTACACTCACCTATCATGTATCTATGCCGCGTCTAATCGAGAATAAAAATGATTGAAATCAGAGTGTTGAAGCAGTTCGTGACCGTGGCGGAGACCCTTAACTTCCACCGCGCTGCCGAGTTGTTGCATATGTCGCAACCGCCGTTGAGCGTGGCCGTGCGGCAATTAGAGGAAAAGCTGGGCGTCACGCTATTAATTCGCGACCGCGGTGGCGTGGCGCTGACCCCGGCGGGAAGCGCTTTTCTGCACAGTGCGCGCGGCCTGCTGCACTCTCTCGACCAGCAAATCAGTCACGTGCGCAAGGTGGCCGAGGGATTGGCGGGCAAGCTAACCATTAGCTCGGTTTCCCTCGCGGGCTATCCGAGGTTGCTCAACGCGCTGCGCCAGTTCAGGCAACGCTATCCGCAGGTTGAGTTGGAGATCAAAGAGATGCCGTCGGCGATGCAAATCCGAGCAGTGCAACAGGGAGAGACCGACTTAGCCTTTATTCGCCAGCCCGCCGTGGAGTTGCGGCACGGCAAGCTGACCCCTTTTCTGACCGAAAAGATTGTCGTTGCCCTGCCTGCCGAGCATCCGCGGGCCGCCCAGCGCGAGATTAATCTCTGTGCTTTAGCCGACCAAGACTTTGTCTTCACCCCGCCGCAGCTCGGCGAAGGCTACTACCAGCAATTGATCCAGCTGTGTCAAAGTGCCGGTTTCTACCCGCGCATCGTGCAGCAGGCCGCGCAAATCAGCACTTTGATAGCACTGGTTTCCTGCGGATTTGGTCTGGCGCTGGTCCCTGAATCGGTGGCGAATGATTCCGCGAATGCCAAAGTGCGCTTCCTACCACTCAGTGATGCAACGCCGCAGGCCGAAATTGCCCTATTTATGCTCTTTGCTAATACACAGCCGGTGGCTGCGACGCTGGCAAATTTTCTGGCCTTGCTCGACAAGCCCTAAGCGATATCGAAATTTATTATATTTCTCATGTTTTTCATCAATTTGACTATTATCTTAAAGGATAGATAAAGTTAATTTCGGCTTTGTCCTTTGCTCCATGGCCCAGAGACATTCATGTTGAGAACACTAAAGATGAAGAAAACCCTGATTTTTTCCGCTGTGTTAATGGCTTGTTCGGCGTTCAGCGCGTGGGCGGATAACGCCCCGGCTTACAAAACCTTTCAGGTTGGTAAATTAGAAGTCACGTCGCTTTTGGACAAAAATAATGCCCTGCCTAATGACGGCAAAGTGCTTGGGGTGGACGTCGGCCCGAAAGCCGTGGCGGATGTGTTGAAATCTGCCGGAGCAGAGACAGATAAAATTGAGCTCAGCGTGGATGCGTTGCTGATTAAAGACGGCAAGAAAAATATCTTGATCGACACCGGGCTAGGCCCGTCCGTTCAGGGCGCATTAATCCAGAGTTTGGCGAAGGCGGGACATACGCCGGAGCAGATCACCGACGTGCTGATCACCCATGTTCATGGCGATCACATTGGCGGCTTGGTGACAGCTGACGGCAAGCAGGCGTTCCCTAACGCGGTGGTGAAAATCTCTGCGCCGGACTGGCAGTGGCTGCAAGGCATGCCGAAAATGGCCGACCTGGTGAAGGTCATCAAACCGCAGGTGAAGACCTTTGCTCCGGGTGACAAGGTGCTGGACGGTATTCAGTCCGTTTCGCTGAAAGGCCATACGCCGGGCCACGTGGGCTACCAGATAACTTCTGGCAAGGCGCAGATTTACGATATTGGTGATTCAGCCCACAGCTCGATTGTTTCGCTGGCCAAACCTGAATGGGCGATTAGCTATGACAACGATCGCGCTGAAGGTATCGCCAGCCGCGAGAAGCTGTTAGCACAACTGGCGGCTGAACATGAGTTGATTTTCGCGCCGCACTTCCCGTTCCCGGGCGTCGGCTATATTGTGGCGAAAGGCGATCATTACGTCTTCCAACCAGCCAAATAAGTGAATGATATGGCGCTCTTAGAGCGCCAATTTATAGCCAATATGGCTATCGACAAAGCCTAATTTGTCATAGAAACGGTGCGCGTCAGGGCGCTGTTTATCAGTTGTCAGCTGCACCCACTTGCAGCCTTTGTCTTTACAAACTTCAATCGCCCACGCAAACATCAACTCACCTATTCCTGCGCTGCGATGGTGGCGGGAAATCCGCACCCCTTCGATTTGCCCGCGCCACGCGCCTTTTCGCGCCAAACCCGGCGTGAAGGTGAGCTGCAGAGTCCCTATCACCTCTTCTCCATTGACTGCCACGACTTGCAACTGGTTGGGATCGGCGTCGATGGCGTTAAAGGCATCGACATAGACTTGCGCCGGGGGAACGCTGCTGTCTTCCCGTTGCTGGCCCAAAATATCGTCGGCCAAAAGTGCGACAATGGCGGGAAGATCCGCAATGGTGGCTTTGCGGAAGGTCACATGGGTCATTCAACATCTCCCTGATTCAATCGTTAGCAGTGTCAGACATGGGGGAAGCGATTACAGGTCGGCCAGAGCCTGACGCAGATTCACATCGCTTGATGAACTTTCTTCTAGCGCCAGCTGCTGCTCCAGCTCATCCAGATGCTCAATCATCACGGCGGCGGCCTGCTCGTTATCGCCGGCTTCCAGCGCTGTGATGATCGCCTGATGCTCGTCAGACTGGCAGGAAGGCACGTCGTTGCGTTGATAGAGCGCGACAATCAGCGAGCTGCGCACCATCAGGTTGTTCAGGATTTCGCTCAGCACTTCATTGCCACAAATCTCGCCCAGCATCAGGTGGAATTCGCTGAGTTCGCGCACGATAGCGCGGCGGTCGGTGGAGTTGGTGGCTTCGCGCTCGCCTTTTAAATGGCTGGTGATACGGTGACGGTGGCGACGCATCAAATCGGGAGTGATGGTTTCGACAATCGCGCGCTCGATGGCGCGGCGTGCGGTAAACACTTCCCGCGCTTCTTTGGCTGTCGGCTGAGCCACCATGGCACCACGGTTTGGCTCAATAGTGACGATGCGCTGCATCGCCAGACGCTGCAGCGCCACCTGCACGTGGTTACGGTTGGCATTCAGTGCTTCGACGATCTGCGCTTCAATCAGGCGAGCTCCGGGGCGCAAACGGTGTTGAGCAATGGCTTTGGAAAGGACGTCGACAATACGCTGAACTTCCAGCTGTTTTGCGGTAGTGGGTTGATTGCTCATTAAAACCGGATGCCTCGTGTTCTATGACTGACAGTGATCGCATGGTGCGGGTGAAAACCTAATACTAGCCGTAAAAAGGCACGTATTGTCACCTCAGTTTATCATTGCAGCACGGTTTGCCCAGCAGATAATAGTTCTCATCCGTATCCTTTTCAGACTTTTCGTCGCGCCCGTAGCGAGGAGAAGATTCATTGAACAGAGACGGGAAAACTATAAATGAAACAAGTCATTTTACGGCACGTGGTTAACTTTTTATTGCTGAGCGCTGGGGCTCTTCTGGTAGTCGGGGTTATCTATCTCGACGTGGGCATTTTCAAAAATCAGGTGGGTGAAATTTCCGCCACCGAAATCTTGCAGGAGGTCGCACTGTTAGGCACATCCGCCCTGTTCTTCCTTCAGGCTAAACGCCACCCCGCGCTGCGCGGCGGCATGGTGCTGATCGGCGGCTTCTTTGGCTGTATGTTTATCCGCGAACTGGACGCGCTGTTTGACCTGATCCACTTAGGTGCCTGGGTCTATTTCGCCAGCCTGCTCGCCATCTATTGTGTAATTTGGGCCGCCATCACGCCAAAGACCACGGCCCGCGGGCTGTCGGCGTTTCTCGCTCATCCGGCCTGCCACTATATTGTCTGCGGTCTGGTGCTGATTCTGGTGTTCTCACGGCTGTTCGGCATGAATGAAGTGTGGCGAGCCGTGATGCAGGATGAGTATGTCCGCACGGTGAAGAATATCGTTGAGGAAGGGACTGAGTTTATGGGCTACGTGCTGTGTCTTGGCGCGGCTATTGCCTTCTTCCGCCGTCAGGAGCCGCTGAAAACCTTGTGATTTTTATTAACGCCCTCTCCTTTTTAAGGAGAGGGCTGGGGTGAGGTTTATTGCATTGTGCTTAGGGCCAAACCACTCCTCATCCCCGCCTTCTCCTCTGAGAGGAGAAGGCGTTAACCCCCTTTTACTCCCCAATTCCCTTCTAAACGCTTTGTTAATCATTAAGCATCACTTCATAACAAATGATAATGGTTATCACTTGAGCATGGGCGAGGTGCTGCTAATTTGGCGGTAAAAGATTAATACGGTGGAACTAATGAGGGTGTTCTTGTTATGGCTAATAATCGTTTCGGCAAAGGTTTTTTTAAGAAAGCATTCGATGATGCCTTTTATATTTTTTCAATCCCTTGCGTTGTTAACTATTTAACTACCAGCATTGATAATAACAATTATTACCTTTTATGGCTTATTTCTCTTTCTTTAGCTGTGGGCTTTGTCATCTCTTATTTTAAAATAAACATAGGGAATGATAAGAAAGAAGACGCCAAGCCTTGAAGTGAATGAGATGTACTCCCTCTCCTTTTTAAGGAGAGGGCCGGGGTGAGGTTTATTGCATTATGCTCAGGATTAAAACCTAACAATCACTGAGTCACCGCATCCCGAATTGGCGTTTCACCGCCGCGTAACTCCCACTGTTTGCCAATTGAGCTTGGTGCCTGTAAGACGGCGGCAACTACTAATGCCACGTCTTCGCGGGTGACTTCACCGCGCCCGGCGTCTGGGGAGAGTGTCACTAGACCCGTGGCGGGATCGTCAGTTAGCGGGCCGGGGCGGATAATGGTCCAGTCGAGGCCGGTTTTCTTCAGCTCGATATCCGCGTCGCGTTTTGCCTCAATATAGGCTTTCCACACTGGGTCGGTGTCCGGTTTGATTGGGTTATCGACGCCAATCGCTGAGATTTGCACATAGCGGCGAACGCCTGCCAAGTGCGCGGCTTCGGCCAGCAGTACCGAACCGGCGTAGTCCACGGTGCGCTTACGCTCGGCAGAAGAGCCCCCGCCCGCGCCTGCCGCGAAGACCACGGCGTCGACATCGGCCCCTTGCAGGCAGGTTGCCAACTGATCGGCGGTGGCGTTTTCAATATCTAACAGCACGGGTTCGGCACCCAACTTCTTCATGGTGGGAACCTGCTCTTCTTTGCGAACGATACCGACGGCACCCAGCCCCTGCGCGACCAGATGCTTGATAAGTAACTGGCCAATTTGACCGTGTGCTCCGACTATTGCGACCTTGGTCATAAATACTCCCTTGGTGGTTTACGTCATGTTTCACATGGAACATTAACTGTAGCACATAGACTTTTCGCTGCGGGCTGGCTCCCGGTCGACAGGTTAAAGGTTCATCATTGGGGAAAAATGGTAAACCCGGCGGCAAGCAGCGGCGGCCGGGCATTTTGAGGGGGAATATTGGCAGAAAAGTGTTTAGCGGCGGTGTGCCAGCGAGCGCACGATCCGGTCGCCGAGGGTTTGGATGATTTGCACTAACAGCACCAGCATCACGATGGTGGCGACCATCACCTGATTGTTAAAGCGCTGATAGCCGTAGCGAATGGCTAAATCCCCTAGCCCGCCGCCGCCAATCACCCCGGCCATTGAGGAGAAGCCAATCAGCATCACGATAGTCAGCGTTACTCCCGCCAGCAGCGCGGGTAGCGCCTCGGGCAACAGCACGGTAAAAATCACATAGCGCAGCCCGCCCCCCATCGCCTGAATGGCTTCAATGCGGCCTTTATCCACTTCATCCAAGGCATTTTCGACAATGCGCGCAAAGAACGGAATAGCGCCGAGGGTGATTGGCACCACCGCCGCCGTACTGCCAAGTGTTGTTCCGACCACCCAACGCGTCAGCGGGATCAGAGCAATCAGTAGCACCACGAACGGCAGCGAACGGCCAATATTGACGATAGTACCCAGCACCGCGCTAAGTTTTGGCGACGGCGTTAAGCCCTGACGGCGGGTGATAAACAGCAGCACGCCCAGCGGCAGGCCAACCAGCAAGGTAAAAATGGTCGCCAGCGCCACCATATACAGCGTTTCTCCGGTGGCGTTGAGCACCAGATCGTAAAGCTCATCCCACGCCATACTGTTTCTTACACCCATTCGGCTTTCACTCCACGTTGGTTGAGGAACAGCATCACTTCACTCAAATCTACCCCGCCGGTTGGCGGCTGGAAGCCGACGCGTAAACGCCCGACTCTCTGCCCGGCAATCGACTCCACGCCGCCGCCAAACAGGGTCACGCCGACGCCGTGCTGCTGGGCCAGCGAACTGAGCACCGGCGAAGCCAGCAAGGTGTCATAGAAGGTGAGTTCTGCGACCGGCAACAGCGGATTTGGCGCGGCTTCGGGCAGCCCGCAGTCCGGCATCAGCGCCTTGCCCAGCAGAGATTGCGGGTCAGCCAGCAGTTGGGAAATAGCGCCAGACTCCAGCACTTTTCCTCCTGAGAGCAGCGCAGCGTGGTCGCAGATGGACTTCACCACATTCAGCTCGTGGGTGATCATCACGATAGTTAGCCCGAGCTGCTTATTAATGCTGCGCAGCAGCGCGAGGATGGAATCGGTGGTTTCGGGGTCCAATGCACTGGTGGCTTCATCGGAGAGCAGATAATTTGGTCGTGCCGCTAAGGCACGGGCGATGCCCACGCGCTGCTTCTGCCCGCCGGAGAGTTGTGACGGAAAAGCCTGCGCTTTGTCACTCAGCCCGACTAAATCGAGCAATTCCGCCACGCGTTTTTTACGCTCGGTACGCCCCACGCCGGCGATTTGCAGCGGCACTGCCACGTTGTCACTGACATTGCGGGCGTGCAGCAGATTGAAGTTCTGGAAAATCATGCCGATACGCTGGCGCTGAAGGCGCAGCTCGGCGTCGTTCAGGGTGGTCAGGTCATGGCCATCAACAAGAATACGGCCCGAATCGGGCCGCTCTAGTAAATTCAGGCAACGGATCAGGGTGCTTTTCCCCGCGCCGCTGCGGCCAATAATGCCGAACACTGCCCCGTCGTTGATGGTCAGGGAGACATCCTGTAGCGCGGCGGCGCCCTGTCCGGCGTACTGTTTGGTCAGATGTTCGGCGACTATCATGATTTATCGCCTGCCGCCGCCACTGGGATCACTGAACCGTTGTACTTATCAGCAATAAACTTCGCCACCTGTGGTGATTCGAGGTCCTTCGCCAACTGCTTGATACGCGGGTCAGAAGCCAGCTTCTCGGTGGTCACCAGAATGTTGGCGTAAGGGTTGCCTTGGGCTTTTTCCAGACCCAGCGCGTCTTTCGCCGGGCTCAGTCCCGCCTCAAGAGCGTAGTTGCCATTAATCACCGCCAGATCGACATCATCTAAAGAGCGCGGGATTTGCGGCGACTCAATTTCCAAAATTTTCAGGTGTTTCGGGTTATCCGCGATGTCTTTTGGCGTGGCCTGATCTTTCGCCGGATCGTTAAAGCCCGGCTTCAGGGTGATTAAGCCCTGGTCGCGCAGTAAATAGAGCGCGCGGCTGAGGTTAGTCACGTTATTCGGCACCGCGACCTTGGCATTGTCCGGCACATCCTTGAAGCTCTTGTATTTACTGGAGTAAACGCCCAGCGGCTCAATGTGCACGGTGGCCGCCACGGCAAACTTCACCCCCAGCGCCTGCTCTTGCGAATGCAAATAAGGCACGTGCTGGAAGTAGTTGGCATCCACATCGCCGTGGGCCAGCAGCTCGTTGGAGTTCACCCCGTTGGTTATTTCAATGATTTTCAGATCCAGACTCGGATCGATTTTTTTCACATACGCCAGAATTTCAGCGTGCGGAATGGGGTCCGCCGCCACGCGCAGGGGTTCAGCGGCATAGGCAGAAACTGACGCGACCAATAGAGCTGCCGCAGAAATACGTGTGACCAGAGTTTTGAGCATGGTGTGACCCTTATTGTTATTGATGGTGTGTAGAAAATGTCGATCCGTTTGAAAGCAAATCAGGCGGTGGCTGCCAAAATGTCAGCATAAAAACGCTGGGCCACGTCAGGGTGCGAACGCAGACGCCCCTTGAGGTAGTTGAAACCGACGTCGCGGAACAGCGGATTGAGCGGATCACTGGCCGGGCCGCGCGCATCCTTGGCTAACTCAGCCGGGAGCGGGAACAGCGGCACCACGGCGTCGAGCTGTGCGCCAAGGAAGAAGGCTAATGACAGGCGATCTTGACCCGACGGCGGAGAAACCACGCGGTGAACCGTGGCGCGCAGATAGCCATTGGTAGCCAGCTCGAGCAGTTCGCCGATATTCACAACCAGCGTGTCCTCAATCGGCAAAGCATCCACCCACTGGCCCTCTTCCACTTCCACCTGAAGTCCGCGCTGGTGGTCTTGCAGCAGGAAGCTGAGGAAGCCGGAGTCTTTATGCGCGCCGACGCCCTGCCCGCTCTGGCCTTCGGTGTGGCCCGGATAGCGGATCAGTTTGATATGTTCGTTAGGCTTCTCGCCATACAGCGGATCGAAAGTTTTTTCCGGCAGGTGCAGCGCCAGCGCGAAAGCACGCAACAGGCGCAGCGACATCTGGGTCATCTCTTTTTGCCAGCGAAGCAGCAGCGGGCGCAGCTCCGGCAAGGATTCCGGCCACTGGTTAGGTCCCTGCAATCTGGCCCAGCCCGGCGTTTTGGCATCAATGCTCAGCGCGGGGCGCTCGGCCCCCAAGTCAAACTGTTCACGCCAGTCAGGCTGGCCGCGAGTGATCTCCGATGCCGCGCGGTTATAGCCGCGAAAATGCGGTGAGTTAATCATGCCGACCGCCAGCTTTTGCTCTTCCGGCAGGGCAAAGAAGTCGCGCGAAGCCTGTTGGACGTCGCTTAATAACTGTTTGTCGATACCGTGGCCTTTTAAATAAAAGAAGCCAATATCGCGCGCCGCGTGGCGCAACTGGGCGAGGAATTTTTCACGAGATTCCCCAGATTGGTCGAATTGGGAAAAATCAATTAATGGAATAGTGCTCATCATTTTCTCCGATATAGCGGGTTGTAATAACGCTAACACCGGCGATGTTGCTGGCTCTAATATTTAAAAGCTCTAAGTTATGACCTGAATTTATTGCATAATAAAGCGCCATTAATTCAGCAAAGAGGAATGGTTATGACATTGAATTAACTGGTTATTTTGTTTTCAATAATATGAAGAATTAAGCCAAAGCCAAGCTGTGGGAGAGGTTTTGCATTTAATTGCTAAAGGGAAATTGCCCCGCGCCTATTTAAGGCGAGGGGCTTGGAGATTTTATAACTCAATAATTAATCGATATTATTTCTTATCGCCCAAATAACGGTAAACCACGCTGAGATCTTGCTCACCATATCCGGCGTCCACCGCGCTTTGCCATGTTTGGCTAATGCTGTTCATCAGCGGTAATTGCAATTTCTCACCGGCTTTCAGCGCCAGATTAATATCTTTTAATGCCCAAGTCAGATGCATTTGCGGGGTGTAATCGCCGCTTTTGAACATGTCCATTTTGACTTTGATATAACCGGGTGCCAGCGGGCCACCTTCCAGCACGTTCCACAGGTCATCAGTGGTGAAACCAAACTCGTCGGCCAGCTGCGCGCTCTCGGCGATGCCTTGCATCATGGAGATCAGCCAAGCATTGACCACCAGTTTCATTTTGGAGGCGCGCCCTGCTTCACCCAGCCATTTCACCCCTTTGGAGATTGCCGCAAACACCGGCTCAATCGCCGGGCCTGCTTCAAGATCGCCACTGGCCAGCACCACGATCTGCGCGTTTTCCGCCGGAGTTTTGGTGCCAGAAACTGGCGCGTCGAAGAACACCGCGTCGGGGCGCTGCTGTTTGATCAACGCCATCAGAGCTTCGTTCGCTTCGACGCCAATGGTACCCATTTGGGCAATAATGCCGCCCTGCTTCAAGCCCGCCAGCAGGCCGTCATCCCCAGAAAACACTGACTGGGTGGTTGGGCCATCGGCTAGCATGGCGATCACCACATCCACACCCTCGACGGTTTCGCGCACGGTTTTGCCCTGCTTGGCTCCGGCCTTCACCAACGCTTCGCCGCGCGAGGCGGTACGGTTCCAAACGTGAGTTTCAAAGCCATTTTTCAGCAGGTTAGCAGCAAAGGCGTGGCCCATCGCGCCCAGACCCAGTACGGCTACAGAGGGTTTCTGACTCATCATTCTTTCTCCTGATAATGTGAAACAAGATCACGCTGGTGGTGATCGCAATGAAAAAAATGCTAGCACTGACCTGAAGCGCAAAGCTCACAGGTTCTGTAACGGAATGCGTCAAATAACATCTTGGGCGAGGATATCCACTGCCCGGCGAGACAATCTTGGCAACAAAAAAGGGTCCCAGCGCTGGGCGTTCTATCGTAACATGCCCGGTTGTGACGTTATGATTTACATTGGATTATCAACGTAGTCTATAAATCGCATGATATCTATGCACAGACTGCTCAGGAGAGAACGTGGTAGGAAATAAAAGCAAAGTGGTGTTAATCGGCATGATTTCAGCCGTGTTTATTATCATGGTGGTGATGCTCGGCACGGTATACCTGTACCCGATGTGGATGCAGCGCACCACGCCAGAAGCCTGTAAAGACATCACCCCGCAGAACGCCATTGACACCGTTACCCGCGATTTTATGCAAAACCGCATCCCGAACTGGGGCAACGATAAAGACTATATCGGCACCGCCGTCCCTGTCCTGTCGTTTGTCAGCGATAACGTGAAGGATGAGAAAGGCACTTACCGGGTTCCCTTCACGGCTAAAGGCGCGAGCGGCGAGCTGAAGTATGTGGGGCATTTTAACTGCACAAATCATTACATTAAGTACGAGAGCGTAGATTGAGTTTGGGCTTGCAGCCCAATCCCGCTTTTAAATCTCTAAATCTTTAAATTCAAAACCGTGGGCGTCGGCCCACACCGAGCGGGGGGG